>Ga0256405_10001738_pt1 | contig 56477 bp, 42 predicted proteins | sample RumenRJG_02DNA_FD_189096 | JGI IMG/M metagenome (GOLD analysis project Ga0256405, IMG submission 189096) | Bovine rumen microbial communities from Lethbridge, Alberta, Canada - RJG_02 | ecosystem: Host-associated > Mammals > Digestive system > Stomach > Rumen | place: Canada: Alberta... | reverse complement strand
CAATGTTTACACTTCACAATTATTTGTTAGTAAAAAAAATTTTTAAAAAAAGAATTTTAAGAGGCATGCCTATTTTTTATTAAAAGAACAGTAATGTGGCACTCCTTGAAATGAATTGTGGAGTTGGAGGGAATCGAACCCTCGTCCAAATATAGATATTATAATTTACTACATGTTTAGTATTAACTTTCTTAAATGTAAACGGTGTTAATACATACCTATCTTACACAGCAGATACTAAATATATTTACATCACGTATCAATAATATAAATAACCTAATTTATTCGAAAATAGTAATTTATATGTAAATTAGATAAAAAACATATAACACTATCGTTGGTTAACATTTCATTAAGCAACAGCTGTAAAGAAATTTAATTTTGTATTCATTAAATTCTTGAGACCATCGATAAATTTATTTTTCTTTGGATCCCATCCAGCTACAATACCTTCTTTGGCATTTATAATTTTTATATATCTTTAAAAGGAACATATAAACCTTACATGCAAATTATAATAAATAATACCTGTCAAAAACAAATCAACCCCAAATGTTGAAATTTTAAATAATTAACAGTTAAAATTTATTATTTAATATCTATTCTACCAAATTTGACTCATTTGGAGATAGATAAATAACAAAGACCAAAGCAGGAACAAAAAAACAAACACTTAACAGTTGACTCATATTTAAATGTAAATAATCTAAAATTGGATTAGACACAAGATTCTTCTGCATCTTTATCATTTCAAGGAAAAATCTCATAAAATAAATTAAAAAAATACCTGAAAAAAATAAAAATCCATGCCTGTATGTTATTTCGTTATTTCTATTAAAAGGAGAACATTTCCTAGATAAAAATATTAAAAATACAGTTACAAACAATACCCAAATAGCTTCATATAGCATTGTTGCATGTCTTGGTAAATTATCGATATCAGAAAATACTACTCCCCAAGATTTTTCTGTTGGTAAACCAAAATTTTCTATATTAAATAAATTAGATATTCTCCATGTAATTAAAAATAAACATATTGGAATAATACAACAATCTAAAACTGCCAATATATTTTTCTTTAATATAAAACCAAATATAGAAGCAGCAATAATAATTCCCAATATCATTCCATGACCTGAATTAGCACCAGTATTTATAAAACCTATTGTATTATCTCTAAAAAAACCTAAATGAAATATTTTAAAAACACATGGATTAAGAGATCCAAACTTTTCAATATCTGAATGATAAAATATTCTATAACCTAACTCACCACACGATAATCCTATAACAAACAACAGTAAAAAAGAAAATAAAATATTCTTAAATGTAAACTTAACTTTTCTACAATAAACACAATATGTAAAAAAAGTCAAAAAACAACCTAAATAAAATGATAATTTAGAAAAAATACCATCATAATATTCAAATACAATATGACCTTCCATACTTTTATATACGTTAATAAATATAATTTTAAAAAATAAGTAATTAAAAATATTAATAAAGTTTACTTTTTAAAAAATAAGAATAAATGTAAAATTTATATAAATAATTATTTCATATTACACTAATATATTAAATCTACACCATTATAATAAGGGACATTAGCACTATCTTCTCTTAATCTTATCTCATCTCTAATTCTTATGGCTTCTTCTAAAAAGTTATCATCATATCTTACTCTTTTTAACATATTATATAAATCTGACAATGTATATTTACCTAAATCATAATTAATAAATACATTCATCTTCTTTATTTTCTGTTGAAATTCATTTAATGCCTTTTCATCAATATATATTGGACTATCATTATACGTTGATAAAATTACAGCATCTAAAGTATCTAATTTAACTATAAACTCATTACCTTGACTATCATCAATAATAACTGAAGATACATTGTTATTAGCATCTAAAATCATCTTCTTTATAGTAAAACCAAATCTTTCAACTGTAGATATATATATTGCAAATATCCCACAATATTCATCATTTGATAATACAGAACGTAAAAAATCAACATTATTGTACTTCACATTTAAGTAAAAAGACCTGTCTCCATCTTTTTCTTTTAAAACAGCTTTTACTTCATTAGTACTTTTATTTTCAAATAAGCCTACAAAAACCAAACATATATTCATTTTACAACCACCCCATTATATTTAGTATAAAATTAATAAAAATTATTTACTTATATTTCTACTTTTAATTGTAGCAAAAATATAAGAAGAAATTTTTTAATGAAAAAAATAATAAAAATTTTTAAGTTTTTAATAATATTGACAATAACGAGTCTTGGATTGTTTATAATATGTTCTCAACTAAAATACACGCAGAATTTAGCAATTAATATAATATCAAAGAAGATAAAAGAGAAAACAAATATAGATGTGACATGTAAAAGCTTTGATATAAAATCTATATTTAACTTTGAGATACATGGTATAAAACTAACAAATGCAAATGAAAAAGATTTTGTTATAGAACTTAACAACTTATCGATAAACATAAACCCATTCAACTTATTATTTTATAAAAAAATAAGTATAAAAGATCTTTTATTGAAAGATATAAAACTAAAAATTAATGTCGATAATATTAAAAAAATGGTTTTAAATAAAAAAAACAATGACATTAAACAAATAAAATATAATATATCATCAGAACAAATAGAATTACAAAACCTAACAATAATATTAGAGCAAAATCATAAAACAGAACAATATGTAATATCTACATTAATCGAAAATTTTGACATAAATAGCAACAATATTAACTCCAAGATAATATCTTTTAAATTAAAAAATGACAAAATAAATATTAACGATTTAAAAACAGAAATAAATTATTTCTTTAAAACAAATACATTATTCATTAGAAATATAGAAGTTATAACAAAATATATGTATTTAAACAGTAATCTATTTGTAAGTAATTTAAAAAATTTAATAAATAAAGGAATAATAAATTATAACGATAAATTAAAACTTAAAATAAATAAACTAAAAATACCTTTAAAATTAATTAATAATCCAAATATAAATAAATTTAAACAATATCTTACAAATTTAGATATAATAAACACAGAGATTATATTTGAAAATAATAATGTTAAAATAAATAATGGAAACTTTTTATATTTAAATAATAATTTAAATATAAATCTAGACATAAAACATATTAATAATAAAAATAAAATAAATTACTATTTAATATTGAAAAATGACATATTTAAAGACAATATGTTTAATAAAATGACAAAATATAATTTAAAAAACATATTAAATTTTAAAATAAACGATTTTAATTTAAAAATATCAGGAAATCTGAAAAATATATTCATACAAAGTTGTTTTCATACATCGATAACTGATGTTTTTTTAAATACACTAATTAAATTAAATTTAGATGAAAATAAATTAAGTAATAATATAGATAATTTACTAAAATACATAAAAGCTAATGTAGCTTTTAAAAATATTAATCTTAGTAAATTAATTAATGAAACAAATTGTAGATTGTTAAATATTAATTTATTATATGATTTAGATAAAAATACTAAATCATTTGATATAAATGTTGAAAATCTTAACTATAAAAACACATATAGTTATAATTTAAGTTATAAAAATAATATAGTTAATAACAAAATAAACGGTATTTTAAATATATTTAATGACAATATTAATATAAAAGCAAATACATATTTAAATTATCTAAAAGATAATTTAAGTCTATTAGTAAATGGAGATATAAATATTAAATTTTTCTTCTTAGAAAATCTTAAAATAAATAATTTAAATTGTAAATTAGACATAGCTGCAAATAAAAATAATAATACAATTAACATAACTAACTCTTTTAAAAATATTAATTTTAAAAAATTAAAAACTCAGATAACAACAAATGATATAAATACAAATATAAATATAAATGATGACAATATTACAATAAAAACAATATGTGATTTCCTTAATTTAAACATTGAAATAAATAAATTTAAAAATTTAGTTACCAATATACAAAATATTAATAAAATTATAATAAATAATAATAAAGATATATTCTATATAATTAAAAATTTAAATAATTTTAAAGAGTCAAAAATAAATGCGAATTTTAATCTATTAAATTCAACATTCTTTAATATTTTATTATTTAATAATGTAGATTTTAAAAATTTTAATATAGATTTTAATTTAATATTTAATAAAAATAAATATTCATCTGTAATTAATTTAAATACAAATAATTTAGAAATAAATAATTATAAACTTGGAAATATATCAATAATAAATAAAAATGAAACAGTAAAAAATAATATTTTAAAATCTATTTTAGAAATTAATAGAAATAAAAATAATGAAGATTATAAATTATTATTTAAAACAATTATAGAAAACGATATAATACATTGTAATATAAGTTGTTTAGAAAATTTATCTAATATCTTACTATTTAAATTTAATATATTCAAAGAAAACAATGATTTTACAATCAATTTTAACAATAAAGAAAATTATTTACAATTTAAAAATAATAAATTAAATAGTAGAGGTAAATTATATTTTAATAATAATTTTATTAATTTTATTAATTTATCTATTACAAATCCAAAAAAATCAAATAAAATTCTACATATAAATGGTGTAGAATATTATAATTTATATAATTCAAATAATAATATAAATGCAAAGATAAAATTAGATAATGTGTTTTTTAAAAATATAATTAAAACTAATTTATTATTTAATTATATAAATTCACAAGATAACTTACATTTAGATATAAATTTAATTGAAACATTGATTAATAATAAGAATTTTAATGATATAATTTGTTCTATTAATTATAATAAAAACGAAAATTTTATTGATTTAAATTTAAAACAAAATCACAAGGATAAAACATTTTTAAATACAAAAATTAATTTAAAATTAGATAAAAATAAAACAATAAATATAATTTTATCTCTTGATAATTTTTATTTAAATAATTTCAATTTATTTACAAAAGATATTATTGATATTACCGAAGGTAATATCACAGGGATTTTTTACATATCAGGAACATTTAATAAACCTATAATAAAAGGAAATGGAACTATTAATAATTTATCTTTTAAGATAAATAAAATTGGATGTAGTTGTAACAATGGAAATGCTGAATTATTTGGATTTAATAATAATGAAATAAGAATTTATTCTTTTAAATTAAGTCAGAACAACAATATATGTTGTAATTTAACTGGAAATATTATATTAAAAACGCTTTTAAACCCTGAAATATTTATAAATGGAAAACTAAATAATTGTGAAATTTATAATATAAATAATGATAAAATTTTTATGAACGGAAATATGTTTGCAAATGGAAATATATTCCTAAAATATGATATAAACTCATTTAATTTAAATACTAATATTGACGTAATAAATGGGAATATTGTATTAAATAATAATATTGTTAATGAAAATAAAAATATACATATTGTTGATTCTAAATTAATAGCTTTTAAAAAATATTATAATGCAATGAATATTAAAAATAAGACTAATATTTCTCTAAATATAAACATGAAAATAGATAATAATTTAAATCTATTGATGATATTTAACAAATATAATAAATTAAATGCTATAGGTAATGGTAATATAAATTTAAAATTTGCAAATAGTACTTTTAAAATAAATGGACAATATGTTTTTACAAATGGAAGTTATAATTTTCACATATATAATTTATTCTATAAAATCTTTAATATTAAAAATGGAAATATATTCTTTAATAATTCAATAAAAAATACAAAAATAAACGTTTTCGCAATAGCAAACTCATATAATACTTCAAAAAATAATAATAAAAATATTGAATTAAATATAAAATTAAATGGATTTATAACATCACCTAATATAATATATGGTATTAATTTCTTCAACGATGATAAGATGAATACACAAGAAAAATATAATTTAAAGAACTTTTTCTATATACTTTTCTTTGATAGTATAGCTAATGAACAGATAAATAATCATAGTGATGAAATAATAAATAAGATTTTATCTAATTTTACACATAAATATTTCAAAAATCTCAATGTAGAGTTTAATTTTAAATTTAACAAAAACAACCAAAAAGACTTTTATAAAAATCTAAATCTTAAGACAAGTTACAATTATAAAAACATTTTAAATATAGAAAAAAATACAACATTTAAAACATATAAAGACCTAATCAACGACATTTCTATAAAGCTACTATTCTTAAAAAACAAAGGTATCACCTCTAATATAGACCTATTTAAAAGTGATATTGTTGAAAATCAATTCAAAAAAGACAAAAACAACTTCAATATTATGTCCTTGTATTTTAACATTCAAAAAAAAATCTACTAAATTCTTTTAATAATTTTTTTGAGTTCAAATATTTTTATAACAATAACTATGAATGTATTAAAAGTAAAACCTATTACAGCTGGTAGTAGGTTTAGGATTAAGAATGATTTTAGTAAGTTAACAAAGCACATAAAACCTAAAAGATTACTTAAATTTAAGCATAAAACTGGTGGAAGAAACAACAGCGGTAAGATGACAATGCGTTATATTGGAGGCGGTCATAAAAAAAAATTAAGAGAGATAGATTTTAAAAGACAGAAATTTGGAGTAAAAGGTAAAGTTGCTAGTATCGAATATGATCCATATAGAACAGCATTTATTGCTTTAATAAATTATTCTGATGGTGATAAAAGATATATCATAGCACCAGAAAATTTAAAAGTTGGAGATACTATTACTTCAGGTAAGGGTTCAATACCAGAGATAGGATGTACTTTACAATTAAATGAAATACCTACAGGTACTTTTATACATAATATAGAGTTAAATCCAGGAGCAGGTGCTAAGATAGTAAGAAGTGCTGGTTGTTATGCACAATTATTAGCAAAAGATGGAGATTTTGTTTCTGTTAAATTACCTTCTGGTGAAACAAGATTAGTTAATAGTAAATGTTTAGCTACAGTAGGTATTGTTTCAAATGGTAATCATATGAATGAGACAATAGGTAAAGCAGGAAGAAATAGATGGAAAGGTATAAGACCTAGAGTAAGAGGAGTAGCTATGAACCCTGTAGATCACCCAATGGGAGGAGGAGAAGGTAAAGCTTCAGGAGGACATCCTAGATCTAGAAATGGTAAACCAGCTAAAGGTTTAAAAACAAGAAAACATAACAAGTATTCTGATAAATTAATAACAAGTAGAAAGAAATAAATATGGCAAGATCAATAAAAAAAGGGCCTTATGTAGCTCATTATTTAGTAAAAAAGATAGAACAGATGCAAAATAGCACTAAGAAAGCTCCAATAAAAACATGGTCAAGGAGATCTATGATAACACCAGATTTTATTGGTTTAAAGTTTGAAGTTCATAATGGAAATAAGTTTATACCAATCTATATCACAGAAAATATGGTAGGTCATAAATTAGGAGAATTTGCTCCAACAAGAACCTTTAAGGGACATACACAAAATAAATAATTATTATTATTTATTATAATAGCGTAACTTAGGTAAATACATATGAATTTTAATAATAACTATTTTAAATAAATATTAGATATTATGTTATTGAGTGCTGAAAATTTATATAAAATATATTCGAGGAAAAAGGTGGTTAATAACGTCTCAATATATGTAAATCAAGGTGAAATTGTTGGTTTATTAGGTCCTAATGGAGCAGGTAAGACAACGACATTTTATATGTTAGTTGGACAGATAGCTGTAGATAGTGGTAAGATATTTCTCGATGATTTAGATATAACTAAATATCCTATTTGGGATAGAGCTAAAAACGGTATTGGATATCTTCCTCAAGAATCTTCAATATTTAAAGATCTTAGTGTTGAAGATAATATAAATTTTTCATTAGAACTAATGTCATATAGTCGTAGACAAAAACAAGATAAATTAGAACAGTTATTAAATGAATTCAATGTTCAACACATTAGGAAAAATTTAGGAAGGATGTTATCAGGAGGGGAGAGAAGAAGAGTAGAGTTAGCAAGGTTATTAGCTATAAATCCTAAATTTGTACTTCTTGATGAACCATTTGCAGGAGTAGACCCAATAGCTATTAAAGACATTCAAAATTTAATAAATACATTAAAAAAGAAAAATATAGGTGTTTTAATAACAGACCATAATGTTGATGAAACGTTAACTATAACAGATAGAGCATATTTAATGGCTAATGGAAAAATTTTAAAAAGTGGAACTACAGAAGATCTTATTAATGATGAAAATGTACGTTCTGTCTATTTAGGTAAGAATTTCACACTAAAAAACGACTTCTAAATTTTTAAATAAATACTCACAAATAATATCTAAAAAATAATAGAAATCTATGATAATTTAAATTAAAACTACTAATTTAGTTATTTATGCAAGTATTTTAATACTATTTTTTAAAATTAAATTTATATAATTCAATTCTATATAGTTTAAAATAAAATAAAATAACTTATATACAGACAAACATTAAAATTACAAAACAACATTTTAAATATTAGTAGAAAAATTATAACTTATTCTAAAAATTAGAAATATATAAAATTGTAATATAAAACATATATAATACATTTTTATTTAATAAAACAGATAAACATGAATCATAAGTTTCGTTACGCAACAACGTACTTAACAAAATGAGATTTTTTATAGATTTTTTTATAATCTCTAAATTTGAAATTTAAAGATTAACATAAACAGTTAGACAGAAATTTTTATAAAATTATTGTTCTTTTATATATCTATTGTGTTACTACTTAAAAAATCGTGTCACTCACAGTTATTTTTTCTTCATTTATTAATTGTGTTGTGGTTTTTTGGACAGGACTATTGCTTTCTCCTGTAGTGCTTAGATTTCCATTATTTCCTTGTAGTTGTAAATTTTGTGACGAAGATATGCTTTCTACTGCATTGGTTTGTGTTGTTGTTTCTTGGAAAGAACTAGGGGTTCCTTCTGTACTGATTACATTTACATTATTTTGTGTTGTTGTTATATTGTTTCCACCTGTTTTGTTTACACTTATAAATTCTTGTATTGTGGTTGTTGTGTCATAACTAGTGCTTCCTCCTGTACTGCTTACATTTACATTATTTTGTAGTTTTTGTTGTAATTTTTGTGACGAAGACATGCTTTCTACTGCATTGGTTTGTGTTGTTGTTGTTGGGAAAGAACTAATGCTTCCTACTTTATAGTCTAGATTTCCATTATTTGTTGTGCCAAAACTACTGTTTCCTACTTTTCCTTGTGTTGACGAAGATATGCTTTGTTCTATAGTGTTTCCATTTCCATTGGGTTCAGTAATAATTATTTCATTTTCATCTTCAACGTTTGCATTTTGATTATCTTTTTTTAATTTCTTCGTTATAATAGCTTGTTTCTGATCTTGTTTTTGATCTTGTTCTTGATTAGTTTTAATAATTTGTACTTTCTTTTCTTTAGAACCTTCTCCAGAATCTTCTACAGGTTTTTCTTCAGGATTTTCTTCAAGTTTTGGATCTTTTTTACCAACAGGGCCCACTCCAGGATTTGGATCTTTTTTTGGTTTTTTATTTAATTCATTTAACTTATCTTGTAATTCTTTTTTTAAAGCAGTTAAATTTGCAACAGTATCATTATCTTTAATAGTAATTTTATTATAAGTAGGTTCTAAATCTTTAATTTCAGCTAATAAATCCTTACATTCTTTTAATATTTTAGAATTATCTTCTTTTTGTGGTTCAGTAGGTTTTTCTTCAGTCTTTTGTTGTGTTTTTTTGTTATTTTCTAATGCTGGTTTATTACAAAAACTACGACAACATCCACTATTTTTTGCATCAGTAGCAAAGATAAAATTACTACTACTTGTGATTTCTGCAAAAGTAGAATATTTTAAAATATTCTTTAATTTTTCTATACTTCTCATAAAGCCTATTATATATTTAATTTAAAATTTAAAATTTAAAATTTTATAACAATTTTTTTTATAAAGAACAAATTATAAGTAAAGAATATACAAAATTTTAAAATTTTAAATAATTTTAAAATAAAATTTTTTTTTAATACTTATTTATAAAAATGTATTTCATAACTGTTTGTTTAGCTTCATATATATATATATAATGAATATATTTAAAAAATTATATTTATTTATTTTTAATTTCTTTAATAGGCAAACAAATAATATTAACAAATATAAATAAAAAAATAAAATTTAGAAAAAAATAAAAAAAATAAGCGATTACCTACTCTACCATTAAAAAACAGTACCATCGGCGTTACTAGGTTTAACTTCTCTGTTCGGAATGGGAAGAGGTGATCCTAAGTACTATCATCGCTCAATCTATAAAGACTAAGATTGAAAATACCAAAATGTCTTTTTACAAAGATCAAAAATGCATAGGTTTGAAGAGGTACTTAAACCTCTCAACCTCATACTTATTTGGTAGTACTATATTTTATAAAAAAAAATTTTTGACATTTTTTTTTTTATTTTTTTTTACCATATCGATTTTTAATAAAAAAACACGTTTTATAAAATCTTTACTTTTTTTATTTTATTTGCATTCTATATTTATCTTTAAAATAATGTTTAACATTAGTAGTTCTTTAATTGCATTTGTATTATTTTTTCAGATTTTCAATATATTTGCTGAAGAAAATAATATTAAACATGATATTAAAGAAGAAAACAATGATGAAATTAATGAAAAAAAATTTGATATAATTAACACTTTATATAATAAAAAAGAATATGATCAGGTTATAGAATTATGTATTTCTCTTTTAAAAACTAGAAAATTAAATTATCTTGATGAAATTAATATTTTGATAACATTGGGAGATGCTTATTTTGATAATAATGAGAAAAAATCATGCATAGAGACTTATAAATTATTACTAAATAAATATAAAGATTTTGATGATAAAGAATATGTATTGTATAAATTATGTTGTTGTGCATATAAAAGAATGCCTAAATGTCCTTATGTTGATTTAGATTTATGTAATGATGTTATATATTATGGTAATTATAGTAAGAAACATATAAAAAATAATGAATACTTAAAAGAAATAAACAAAATGATATTTGAAGCTTTAGCTATTATTGAAGAATCTAAAGTTGATGAAATAAAATTTTTTTATGATAATAAACTTTATAATTCTGCTATACTTTATATCGATGATTTTATGGATAATTGTAATAATAAAGATCATTTTAATTATATTAATTTAATTAAAGCTAAAAGTTTATATGAACAAATTATATTAGAAATTGAAAAGATAAAGTTATATAGAATAAATAAAGTAAAGACAAATGAAAATTTAGAAAAAAAATATTTTGATAATATATTAAAATATTTACAAACTATAAAGAATATTAGTTCAACGAATTTAACTGATGAAACGAATAATCAAATTGATGATATTATATTAAAAAGTGAAGAGATGTTTTTAACAGTTTTTTAAAAGATAAAATAAATATATAGACTAAAATTAAATATTATTATGGGTAAAATATTAAAATATACGTTTTTATTATTGAATTGGTTTTATATAAATTCTAATGAGATATTAAATGGTACTTTAGTAACTATTAATGGAGAACAAATATTATTATCAGACATTAATGAAACTAAAATGTATCTACAATATTCACAAACTGATAAAAAAAAAGATATTAAAGATGAAGACATATTGGATAAAATTATTAGAAATAAGTTATTAAAAAGTCATTATAAGAATTTATTAGAAGATCCTAATATTAAAGATCAGATTGATACCCAGTTAAAATATATAAAAAAAGCTATTACAGATCAAGCTCATAATATATTAACTACTTATTTTAAAGGTGATGAAAAAGGTTTTTATAATGAAATAGGATGTGATGTTGAAGATTATATTGATAATAATGTTAATATTCAAAAAGAACAAATGATAATATCTTTAATATTACAAAAAATAGGAAACTCTGAAATATTTTCTCCAAAAAAAATAAAAGAGTTTTATGATAATATGTCTGAAGATGAGAAAAATGAAAAACTAAAATCTGATAAAGATAGTTATCAAATTAGTGAATTAGTAGTTATTAATAAAGAATCTGAAGATGTAAAAAATATATTAAAAGAAATACAAAAGAAGATAAAAGAAAATCCTAATGATTTCAATAATATAATAAGTGAATATTCTAATGAGGATATAAATTTAGGAGATATTGATATTTTTGATTATAATTCACCATTATGTTTTTATATTGCGAAATTAAAAGAAAATGAAATATCTGATGTGATAGATATTGACAACACTTATTATATATTAAAATGTAATAAAAAAGATAAAAATATTCGAAATATATCATGTTTAACATTATATAATAATGAATTTGATAATGATGACAATATAGCTTTAGAATATTTAAAATCAATAAAAAAAGACATATTAGATAAAAAAATAACTTGGAATAATGCTATTAAAAAATATTCACAAAATAAGGATAATAAGAATTTTAATGGTGTTGTTTTTAATAAAAATGGCGATGATATATTATATAATGAGTATTTATCTAAAAAAGAAATAGAAATTATTTCAAAAATGAATATAGGAGATATTAGTGATCCATTTATAGTTGAAAGGGGTGGTGTAAAATATTATAAAATTATACTATTAAGAAATAAAAAAGATAAAGATGATGTGTCTTTTTTAAATAATTTCAATATTTTGAAGGATATATATAATTCAAAGATTTCTCAAGATTTATTAAAAAGTCAAACAGATAAGTTATTATTATCAGAGGATATTTGTTTTGATATAGGTTATGATGTTTGTCGAAAATATGTTGAAAAATATAAATTAATCTAATTGTTTTATTATTATTAAAATATATATGTCAAAGAAATATTCTATTAACTTTTTAAAAATGATGTTAATTGGTATGTTTAATATATTTAGTTGTCATAAAAAAAAAGAACCAATAAAAAATAATAATCCTTCAGAACAAAAATATATGAATAATAATAAAAATAAAGATAAAAAAGATAATAAAGATGATGATAAAGATGAAAAAAATATAATCGAAAATAATAAAAAAAATTATGAAGATTCACTTGAAAACTATAATGTAGCTGTTTTTGAAGATACTAAAAATAAATGTAAAAATGATGAATTTTTAAAAAGAATCATAGCAGATTCAATAAAATATCAACATTTTTATACAGAAACTGAAAAAATAGATATAAATTATAATGATAAAATTAAAAATAATGGAAAAAATAATATAGAATTTCAAAAACAAAAAACAATAGAATCTGCGTTACATTATTTAAATAGTAATAAAGGTTCAAAAATAGCCATTTTAAATTTTGCAGATTGGACAGATGAAGGAGGATGTGTTAACACAGGTTTTAAAACACAAGAAGAATCTATATGTAGATGTACAACATTATATCAGAATTTAACAGCTGATAATGTTAAAGAATATTATGAAAATCATAAAAAGGTTATTAATGGTGGGAAATTAAATAATAAAGATGTCAGTAGGGCAACTGCAAATAATGATCTAATATATTCACCAAAAGTTCAAATAATTAAAGATGATGTTAATGATTGGAATGTAAAAGATTTAGAAAAAGATGTTCATAGATTAATATCAGTAATAACATGTGCTGCTCCTTGGAATTATGATAGTATAACTTTTACTAATGATAAAATATATAATTTTCATTATTCTAAAGCAAAAAGAATATTAGATGTTGCTATTAATGATAATGTAGATATAATAATATTAGGAGCTTATGGTTGTGGTGATTTCCATAATAATCCTGAATATGTTGCTAAAGCGTATAAAAAGGTATTAATAGATGATGAATATCAAAAATACTTTAAAAAAGTAGTTTTTGCTATTCCTATATTAGGTGATTCAGTTAATTATGATGCATTTTATAATGTGTTTAACAATGGAAAATAGTCTTTATAAATATATTTTACATTATATACTCTTTTACATTATAACTGCTTATTTCTTTCATTTTAAAAATATATAAGTAAATATCATATAAAACATTATCTTTATATTTTTTCAGTTTTATTTTATTAAAATATAACTTTATACATCTTAAACATATATTTATTTATATATTTAAAATTCTTGCAACAGTTATTGAACTATTGACTTCAAAATATAATTTTATTGCTTTTTTTTTAAAATTTTTACCATATCTAATACCATTAGATTTTAAAATACAGATAGATACTAATATATATACTACTATATATTATTAACATATTTGTTTTGACCTACTTTAAAAGTAGGCAACTTACTTTAAAAGTAAGCAAGTAATAAAAAACATTATATATTAAGGCGCTTCGCAGTTTGACCTACTTTGAAAGTAGACAACTTACTTTAAAAGTAAGCAAGTAATAAAAAACATTATATATTAAGCCTGTTCGGCGTTTGACCTACTTTAGAAGTAGGCAACTTACTTTAAAAGTAAGCAAGTAATAAAAAACATTATATATTAAGGCGGTTCGGCGTTTGAGAACAAGTTTATTACTTTTCAAGTAATAGGCGCTTCGCCGTTTGAGAAGGAGGATCAAACGTCACGTTTGGAAGTCTTTCATGTTTAGTTCATCGAGTTTTATTTTTCTTTCTGTTATTAATTTTTCTGCTTCTTTATTATTTTTAGATACTAGATATAGGATGCATAACCTTTTTATTGTTTTTTTATCTCTACTGTCTAGTGTTAATATTTTATTGCAGGTTTTTATATTGTTTGATATTAGTTTTTTTAATAGTTCTTTATTATGGTATATGTCGTTATTTTTTATGTTTTTATCTAATAATATGTTTTGTATTTTTATTGCATAGTTATATAGTATGTCGCTAAATACTTTTAGGTGTTCTATATCTTTTAATTTCAATAATGATAATTTATCATAAGCTTCTTCATATTCTTTATTTAGAAAAGCCAATATACCTTGCTGAAATAGTAATATATTATCGTTGATGCTTAGATATTTATTTATATCTATATTATATTGTGTTTTTAGTATATGTAAGATGTAAAGATATTGAACATTTTGTGGATCTTTATATAATTCTCTGTTTATTCTTTTCAATACTTCTGTTGTATCATTTTTTGCCAATATGATGTTAATTAGATTTATATTTATTGTTTCTAAGTACTTTTTATTCTTTAATTTATTCTTCTTAGATGTTTTTTTGTTTTTATTTTCATTTTCAAGTTCTATTCTTTCTGTTTCGTATACAACTATAGCTTCATCGATATTTTCTAGTAGTTGGTTTACAAATCCTATTTTTATATTTATCTCATGTGTCTTATATAGAGATTTTGCTGTTTTAAAACTATTTAATGCTTCATGATATTTTTTTATCTGTATATATTCACATCCTCTTTTTAGAAAGAAATTATAAAGATCTAATATCTCGTTAACAGCTAATATGTTATATTTTCTTATATTTTTCGATATAAGTTTAGTTAATATATTTTTTACTTCTACGACATAATCGTTTACGTTATCAGCTAATATGTTTAAGAATATAACGTTCTTTAGCAATATACAGTAGTTATATAGATACTCAGGACTATCGTTTTTTAGTTTTTTAAAATCATTTATTTTTTCTTGATAGTTATCATATTTTACGTCTTTAATAATATCTTTATAATTATTTTCAGCAGATATCGTAAATAAACATGGTATGCAGTATATATACTTATTATTCATTGTATTTTAGTTAAGTTTATAATATCATTTTTACAATATATAAATTATTTAAATGTAATTTTTTTAAAATTTTCTATATATATTTTGATACATAATCCTTATCGATTAGTAGGTCTTTTACATTTTTTTTAGAAGGACATTCATACATTAATTCTTTAAATATTTTTTCACATATAGATCTCAAACCTCTAGCTCCTAGTTTCATCTTAAAAGCTTCTTCTACAATCATATCGCAAGCTTCATCAGTTACTTCAAGATTTATTTTATCTAATTTAAATAATTCTTTATATTGATTTATTATTGAATTTTTAGGTTCTGTTAATATTTTCTTCATTGTTTCTTTATCTATTTTATCTAAAACAGCAATTATTGGAAGACGTCCTATTAACTCAGGTATTAAACCAAATTTCTTTAGATCTGATATCTCAACATTCTTTAATATATTCTCTTTTTCTTCTTCATTATTATCTTTTTTATCAATATCTTTGATGTTGTTATCATTACTAGAATTATTTTCTTTAGTGTTGTTTATGATGTTAATATCTTCACTACCTTTAAATCCTAATGAAAACTTCTTTTGTCTATTTAATATATACCTTTCTAACCCTTCGAAAGCTCCTCCACAGATGAATAATATATTTGTTGTATCTACTTTTATAAACTTCTGTTCTGGGTTTCTTCTACCACCTTCTGGAGATACATTTACAATAGTACCTTCTAATAATTTTAATAGAGCTTGTTGTACACCTTCTCCGCTAACATCTCTTGTTATAGATACGTTTTCACCTTTTCTACCTATCTTATCTATCTCGTCGATATATACTATACCTTTTTCAGCTAATCTAGGTTTATATTTAGCTACTTGTAACAATCGTGTTAATATAGATTCTACGTCTTCACCAACATAACCAGCTTCAGTTAATGACGTTGCGTCTGCAATACAAAAAGGTACATTTAACAACTTTGCTAACATCCTTGCTAAATATGTTTTACCACTACCAGTATCTCCTATTAAAAGTATATTAGATTTATCTATGATGTTATCACTCTTTTTTAAAATGTTATTGTTAATACGTTTATAATGATTATAAACCCCAACAGCTAATGTTTTTTTAACATCATCTTGTCCAACAACATATTGATCTAAAAATTCTTTTATCTCTTTAGGTTTTTTTATTTCTATCTTAGCATCTTCTTCATCTTTAGTCTCTATATTTTCAGGATCTACTAACAACAGTAGTTGTTCTATACAATTACCGCATATTAAAACCTCACTACCTCTAATAAAAGTTTTTACTACTTCCACATCTTTTTCATTACAAAATGTACATCTGCCTTTTGCCATATATTATATTTTTTTGTTAAGTTATTTGTTGTTTTTTTTATAGAATATATCATCTATTATTCCATAATTTTTAGCTTCTTCAGATGTCATCCAGTAATCTCTATCTGAATCTTTTTCTATTTCTTTAAAGCTTTTACCGGTATGATAAGCTAGTATTTCATATAATTCTTTTTTTAAGTCTAATATTTGTTTTAAGTTTATTTCCATATCTGAAGCTTGTCCTTTTGCACCTCCTAGAGGTTGATGTATCATTATTCTAGAATGTCTTAAAGCAAATCTTTTACCTTTAGATCCTCCTGACAATAATACAGCTGCCATAGATGCACCTAATCCTGTACAAACAGTTACTATCTCAGGTGATATAAATTGCATTGTATCATAAATACTTAAACCAGAATATATTTCACCACCTGGACTGTTAATATATATTGATATTGGTGAATTTTTATCTATAGATTCTAAAAATAATAGTTGTGCAACAATAATATTAGATATAGTACTATTTACTTCTGATCCTAAAAATATAATTCTATCCATTATTAATCTTGAAAAAACATCAATTTCTCTAAATCTTGTGTCTCTTTCTTCAATAACTGTACTTGTCATATTGGTAAAAGAGTTATATTTATTATTAAAATTTAAATAATCTTGATAGTTTTTAAAATCATAATCTTGAATATTTTTATCTAATTTAGCAAATTTTTTAAATTCTGCATTTAAATATTTATATTTTTTTAATTCTTCATCAAAGTTATCCATATATTATTGTTAATATCACAATGATTTTTAAAAAAAAGTAAGATAGAATATTTTATAATTTGAATAAATTTTTACTAAAAATATAAAGTATATTTAATTTTGAATGTTTTTATAATTTAATTATTTTCAGATTTTTTATTATAATCACAACATTTACATCCATTATTACTTTTTTTAGTATCTTTATCATTATTATTATTATTATCATCATTACCATTATTAGTATTAATATTAGTTAAGTTGTTGATATGTTCATTATGTTGTTCTTCATCATCTTCTTTATGTTCTTCTTCATCATTTTTATGTTCTTCTTCATTATCTTTATTATCTTCTTTTGGAACTTCTTTTTCATTTTCTTCAACAAAATTTTTATCTTCATTATTTAGTTTAAAAGTATAAATTCCATCATTTATTAAATTACTACCAGATGTAAAATCAGAATTATTATATAAAACCGTAAAACCATCTTTAAAAGCAGTATTTTCTAATTTACCTTTAACTTTTTCTATTAAATTTTCATATTTTGAATCTTTTTCTAATTCAAATTCATGATTATTTAATTTTAAAATATTTTCTTTTAATTTATATTTAGTGTTATCAGAAACTTCAAACTTAACTTTAACATAAATTTTATTTTGATTTTTATTTGTAGTAATATCTGGAATGATATGTTTTATTGTTACTGTTATTTTTGCTCCATCTTCAAATTTATCACCATTACCACCTTCTACTTTTAAATCATAATGTTCTTTTAATTCAGGATAAGTATTAACAATATATGTTTTATCAATATAGTCACTAATAACAGTATCAGTATCTATGTTATCTTCAACAAAATCTAAAACCTTTGATTTATATTTTTCCTTATCAATTATAAAAATATTTTCTTTTGAATCTATTTTTATTTCAGCTGTTTTTGGAACTATATCTGTTATTTTTTTATTATCAATATCTGTTATTTTAATATATATATCATCATCATTAATTTCTTCGTTTATACCATATGTATATCTATCATTAATTTTTATACTGTTTATCCCTTTAAAATTATATTTATATTTTAATTCACCATACAAACTTATATAATCTAAACTTTTGTACATTTTTAATTTTTTACTTTCGTATTTATTAACTATTTTATATTTTTTTTCTAAATTTTTATCCAATTTTATTTCTTTTACATTATAATATTTATAACTAAACAAACTTATAGTTAGTGCATTTTTTAAAATTTTTTCAAAAGAAATACTATCAAGTTCTTTATGATTCGTAAATTGATAATAAAAATAAGGATGTATATAATAATCTTCAACTTTTTGATCTTTCATTTTAATAATATTGCCTTTATAATCTCTTAATTCTAAATCATTAAATACTTTAAAAATACTTTTTTTAAATTCTTCTTGACTTGTAAAATTAAACCATTCTAAATAAACTTTTTTATTATTTAAAATACATGAAAATTCATTATCGATCTTAATACAAGAGCCCATTTTGAATATACAAGGTGTTTGCAAATAAATAACAGAACACACTTCATTTTTAAATATACAATCTTCTATTTTTAAATTATTATTTTGATTTTTTTTATTTTTTATTTCTATAAAATCCCATTTTGTTAATACTAAATTTTCTTTTCTTTTGAATCTTACAAATTTATTACTTTTTACTAAATTTATTATGAAATTTATATCAATTTCTGTATCTTTAGCTATTTCTATTTCATTTTGACTTTGATAAAAATTACATTTATATTTAATAAATAATTTTCCTTTTTCAAATTTTACATTTTTATCAGCGCTATATATTTGATTATATAATATAGAACTTGTAATAAAATTTACATAAAACTTTTTCATAATATATTATAGTTACTATATAAAATAAAGTAAAATAAATTTTTTGAAAGTTTATTAAGATTAGCAAATTATTCCACCAAAAACTACATCATCATCTTCATAAAATACAGCACTTTGTCCTTGGGTTATAGATTTTATAGGTTCTTTTAACATTATTTTTATTATATTTTCATCTATTATAAAAAATATGTTAAATTATACTTTTCTAATAAGTAAAATTTTAATATTTTATTAATAGCAAAAATAATATTTTATAAATAAAAACCAATAGGATTTTTAAATATAATATTTTTTTTATAAATGTAAATATATGGATATGTTAAAACTTTGTTTTAAAAAATCTGTGTTATATATATATATATATATATATATAACATCTTTCTGTAAAATATTATCAAAATGTTCTGATAAAAATAAAGAATCAAAAAACACTGAGAATAAGAAAAATTACTGTTGTAATAAAAATAATAAAATCAATAACAATGAAGAATATAAAACTGATGATGATTCAAATATAAAAAATAAAAATAATAATCCTGATGATCCTACATTAAATAAAGATAATAAAGATAAAGAAGAAGATATTAAAAAAAACTATAAAACTAAAATAACAGAATTATTAAATGAATTAAAAGAAATAAAAAAAAATAATGATTTTTTAAGTAAAATAAAATATAACATAATAATAAATCCTAATTTAGAACAGAAAATAAGTAAAATAAATTCAGATGAATTATTAATAAATTGTCAAAATGAAATAAACTTTTTAGAGAACAACTTAAATGCAAAATTAAATGAATTTAAAAATTTAAAAACACAAGATATAAATGAGATAAATTTAAAATATTCGAATTTATGTTCTTATTTTAAAGAAAATACTAACAATGAAATAAAAGAAAAATATAAGGATGTTTTTAATGTTGAAGTAAAAATAAATATTGATATTTTAAATAATATTAAATTTGAAGATGTTGAAAATGATGAAAATATAGTAAATAGTGAAGAAACAAAGTTGGATAGTATAATATTTAAAATAAAAGAAAAATTAAATGAAAGATTAAATGAAATCAATAAATTAGATATAGATAAAGATACAAAAGATACAATAAAAGATATAAATGAAAATTATATTAAAAATGCAAATGTTACTGAATTAATAAATATAGATCAAAAATTTAATAATTTAATAAATCAAGTAAAATTAAATACAGAAGAATATAGAAAAAAAACATCTGATGAATTAAAAGAAATTGATTTTGATTTATTATCATATTTTAAAATTAATAAAGATAAATCTCAAATTGAACAAAGTATTAATAAAGCAACAAATAATAAAGATTTAGGTAAGATTAATGATGAAATTAATACAATAAAAACTAAATTAATAAATTCAAAAAATAGTAAAATTACAGAAATTAATAATAAAATAAAAGAAATAAATGAAAAAATAGATATTATTGATAAAATAACAATATTTGAAATAAAAGAAAAAATTGACAATATATCATTTAAAACAGATAATCTTATTAATAATTCTAAAAAAGATGATTTTGAAAAAATAGAAGAAAAAATAAAAGAAAAAGAGGAAAAATTAAATACTAAATTAACTGAAATTAAATCAGAATTTGAAAATATTAATAAAGACATAATTGAAAAAAATACTATTATTGGATCTATAATAACTAATGTAGTAATTGATGATAATTTTGATTACGATAAAATATTAGATATTCAAAAAAAATTTGAAAATAATTCTAAATCTATCGATGATAAAATAAATAATAAAATTAATGAAATTAATAATAAAAAAAAAGAAATAAATAAAAAAATAGATATAATAGATAAAATAACAATAATTGAAATAAAAGAAAAGATAGATAAAATATCTGATATTAATACTTTAAATATTAATTCTAAAAAAGAAGATTTTGAAAAAATAGAAGAAGAAATAAAGGAAAAAGAAGAAAAATTAAATAATAAATTAACTAAAATTAAATCAGAATTTGAAAATATTAATAAAGATATAATTGAAAAAAATAATATTATTGGATCTACAATAACAGATATAAAAATTGATTATAATTTTAGTTACGATAAAATATTAGATATTCAAGAAAATTTTGAAAATAATTCTAAATCTATTGATGCAAAAATAGAAGAATTAAACTTAAATTATAAATCACAATTAAATGAATTTAATAAATATATAACTTTATTTAATGAATTTTATACAAATTTCAATTATAAATTACTTAAAAATTTTATAAACAAATATAAAGATTTAAATATTAAAAATTCACCAGATACTCTAAAAGATGATAAAAAATTTAATGATGAAAAATTAAAAGAGCTAGAAAAAAATTTTGAAGAATTAAAAGAAGGTTTTATTAACAATTATTATGATGAAATAGATGAATTAAATAAATTTTTTAAATTACATAGCAAAGAATTAGAAGAATTTAATGAAGGTTTATTTAATGAAAATCATGTTAAAGAAAGAATAGAATATATTTCAAACAAACAAAAAGAAAAAGATCAAAACAATAGAAGATATATTAAATCATAATGAAAAAGATAATTTTGAAAAATATTTAAAAACAGCATTGGAAAAATTTAAAGATATAAAAGAAATAAATTATGAAAATGTTGAATTTAAAGATATAAAAAAAGTAAAAAATAATATAATAAATCCAGTAAGTGAAGGAAATAGAATATATATTCAGTCAGATATTGAAGGAAAATATGAAGTTTTACTATCTTTATTAAAAACAGCTAATATTATTAATATAGATGAAAAAATAGATGTTTTTTATAATTTTATAACTGGAAAATTTGAAGATAAAAATCCTGGTGATAATTTATCTATAAAATTAAATATTTTTAAAATTAATAAAGATTTTAAAGGGACATATATAAATATTGGAGATATTGTTGATAGATGTGCAGTTAAACATAATTGTTTAAAAACATTGTTATTAATTTTATATATAAAACAAGAATTAGGAGATAAAATTAAATTAATTTGTGGAAATCATGAAATAGGTTGGTATTGTAATGACAATAATCCAGAATGTAATTGTTGTAAAGATATAAAAGATTTAACGACATTAATATGTTATAAAGCTATTTCTTTAGGACAAATAAAATTTTTTGATAATATTGAAATAGGATCTAAAAAATATGTATTATCTCATAAAATTATATATCACAATAATGATGAAACCGCAGATTTTCATAAAATTTTAAAATATATCGATAGATCTAAATACAAAAATATAACTACATTTGATGATTATATTGATAAAGATGGTCATTTTTTAACAGATAAAGGATTTGAAATTTTAGATCAATTTAATGATAAATTTAAAAAAAATTTTGAACAATTTATATCAAAAATTAATACTTACACTCATAATCAAAAATTATTAAGATATTTTATTTTTAAATATGATAATAAATTAAATTATAAGAAAATGGTAGTTTATAAGCATCGATATAAAGAAAAAAAACTTAATGATAAAGTTAAAAATATTATAAAAAACAGCATAAATGGTCATGATCATCATGAATATAAAGAATGTTATAATAAAGACATAAATATATTAATAGCTGATAATTGGTCTTATATAGATGATGATTTAACTAATTATAGATCTAATATTCATTTTATAGATAAAACAAAAAATATTATTAAAGATAAAATAATAGAAATTACAAAAGATAAAACAGAAATATATGATTTAGAACAAAATAAATATATTAAGTATTAAATAAAAATTAATACTCATTATTTTTTATAAATTTTAATTTATTATTCCACCAAAAACTATGTCATCATCTTCATAAAAAACAGCACTTTGTCCTGGTGTTATAGATTTTATTGGTTCTTTCAATCTTATTTTTATAGTATTATCATCTATTATTTTATCGATATAACATTGATTTCCACTATTTCTATATCTTATCTTAACATTAAATTCTTGACCTTCTTTTAAAAATTCATATTTTTGTAGATTAATATCTCTAACAATAAATTCATTTTTATAAAGATCTTCTTCTTTTCCTAAATAGACTTTATTTTCTTTAGGATCTATTTTAGTAACAAAAACTGGAAAACCTAATGCTACATTTAAACCACTTCTTTGTCCAATAGTAAAAAAACAATATCCATTATGATAACCAACTACTTTATTTTCAAATATAAATTCACCTTTTGGTAAATTTATAAAATAATCTGGTTTTTCTGATAATAATAATTCTCTATAATTAGAATCTTTTAAAAAACATATATCGTTAGATTCATTAGGTAATATTAGATTTTTTTCATCTTGTGATGTGTTTTTTTTAACATCTTCTTTAATATATGTACCTAATGGGAAAATTATCTTTTTTAAATAATGTTGTGGTAATCTCCATAGAAAATATGATTGATCTTTATTAGGATCTACACCTTTTTTAATATAATATCTACCATTATTTTCACAAACTTGTGCATAATGTCCAGTCCCAATATAATCTATATTATTTTCTTCTGAATAATCATATAACAATTTAAACTTAACATTTCTATTACAATTAACACAAGGATTAGGTGTTATTCCTAAAATATAATTATCTAAAAAATCTTCAACAACCTTTTTATAAAATTCATCTTCTCTAGAAATAAGTATATGTTTTAAATTAAAGTGCTTTGCAATATTTTTTACTTTTTCTTCAATAATATTAAATGTTTTTTCTTTACTCCAGAATTTGAAAGTTAGAAGGGTTATATTATAATTTTTTTGTTGTAGCAACTTTATAGAATGGAAACTATCCACCCCGCCACTGATTCCTAGTAAAAATTTCATAATAATTTTTGTTTATCTAAAATTATTTGTATAGTATATAACTATAAGCTATGAAAGATTTTTTAGAGTTACAAAATTTGAATGACAAACAGAAAGAAGCTGTATTGAAAACAGATGGTGTAATGTTAATTATTGCTGCTCCTGGTGCAGGAAAAACTAAGGTTTTAACAACAAAAATAGCATATCTTTTACATAAAAATATTGCTAAACCTGGTAATATATTATCATTAACATTTACTAACAAGGCAGCTAAAGAGATGAAAAATAGAATTCAAAGTATGATAGGAGATCAAGATATATCTGATCTTTTAGCAGGAACATTTCATAGTTGTTTTGTTAAATTATTACGTTCTAATTCTAGTAAAATAGGTTTTTCATCTAATTTTACGATATATGATACTTCTGATTCTAAAGATGTTATATCAAGTATTGTAGAAGATTTAAATTTGAAACCTGATGTATATTCATCATATAATATATTAGAAAGAATATCTATTGTTAAAAATAAAATGATAGATGCTGATCATTATAAAAAAATTGATATATTTTTTGATGAAGATGTTAAATTAAAAATACCTGAATTTTATAAGATATATAGCAGATATGAAAATTATTTAAAAGAAGTAAATGTAATGGATTTTGATGATATTTTATTAAACACCTATAAATTATTAAAAAAAAATAAAGATGTATTATCAAAATATCAAGATTGTTTTAAATATATCTTCGTTGATGAATTTCAGGATACTAATTTAGTACAGTATGAGATCATAAAGATGCTTGCTGAAAAAAATAAAAACATATGTGTTGTTGGTGATGATTCGCAAAGTATTTATGCTTTTAGAGGTGCAACAATAAAAAATATTGTCAACTTCAAAAAAGATTATAAAGACTGTACTGTAATTAAATTAGAACAAAATTATAGATCTACAAAAAATATTGTAGGTCTTGCAAATAGTCTTATCAAGAAAAATAAAGAAAGAATAGATAAAAACATTTGGACTGATAATGATGAAGGTAGTAAATGTAAGATTATAAAGTGTTCTAATGGTGTTGAAGAAGCTAGAATGATAGCTATGTTGATAAAAAATAAAATTAAAGATAACGAATATAATGAAGAAGATATTGCTGTATTATATAGAACTAATATCCAAGCACGATTATTTGAAACTGAATTTAGAGCACAAGATATAAATTATAGAATATGTGGCGGTATGTCTTTTTATCAATATGAAGAAATTAAAGATGTAATAGCATTTTTAAGAGTAGTAGTAAATACTAATGATGTTGAAGCAATAAAAAGAACTATAAATAAACCTAGAAGAGGAATAGGTAATACTACTATGGATCATGTTTATGCCTTAATGAAAGAAAAAGGAATGAAATTATGGGATATATTAGTACAATCTAGAGCTCTTTTTGGATTAAGAATAGCTGAGTTATTACAAAAATATGTTGCTTTAGTACAACCTTTTATAGAACAAGTAAAAACAAAAAATGCTTATGAAATAGCTTCTGAATTATGTGATAAAGTAGGTTTTTTACAATACTATAAAGAACTAGATACAGAAGAAGGAATGGAACAATATGAAAATGTTAATGAATTATTAAACAGTATTAAAATGTTTGTTGATGATCCTAATAATGTTGATAAGAGTTTAATATCATATCTTCAGAATCTACCTTTAGAATCAGAAAAAATAGAAGAAGAAAAAGAAATAAGAGAACAAGAAGAAAACGATATTGTAAAGAAAAAGGTATCTCTGATGACAGTACATTCATCAAAAGGTTTGGAATACAAATGTATATACATAGTAGGCTTTGAAGAAGGTATATTCCCAAGCTTTAAATCAACAACAAATGCTGCTATAGAAGAAGAAAGAAGGTTGTTTTATGTAGCTATAACAAGAGCTAAAGATTGTCTGGGTATATCCTATTCTTTAAGTAGATATGTTAACGGAAAAGTTAAAGAATGTAAACCAAGTAGGTTTTTAGATGATCTAGATGATAAATTTTTAGATGATCATGTTATAACAATGAATGTAATAAAAAATAACATTAAAGAAGAGAAAAAAGATCACGCTAATTATTCTATGTTTAAATATTCTATCGTATCTAGAAAGATTAACGAAAACAGTAGAGTAGTCTCCGGTAATATAAAAAATGGCGCACCAGTATTTCATTCTAGGTATGGAAATGGTAAAATAATAGGTGTTAACGCCTCAGATGAAAATATAATAAGAGTAAAATTCGCTAAATACGGCGAAAAAGAATTAGTAAAAGACCTATGTAAAGTCTTCGTATTCGATAACAACACCAAATAGTTACTCTAAGAGTAACCAGTTCGATACTTTTAGAAAAAGTATCGCAAAACCAACCTAAGATTGGATATACGTTCTCAAATGCCGAACCGGCTTAATATATAAATTCTTATATTACTTGCTTACTTTTAAAGTAAGTTGGTTACTTTTAAAATAACATCAAAAACTGACTACAGGAACTTTTAATTAGTACACAAAGAAACATATACAGATCAGTTACTTTTTACACTAAAAAGTAACCAAAAATCAACTTTTTTATCAAAAAACTTGACTAAAAAACCCCAACGTGACGTTGGATACAACAATAATAAATGTTTATATAATAAGGCGCTTCGCCGATTGAGAAGGTAGATCCAACATTATGTTGGTTAAAAAGTAGTATAATATATATATATGTATATTATATATAGAGCTAATGATTATAGATGTTAAATTATGTGATAATATATGTGTTAAAATTTTAAAAAATTTTTAGATACAATTTATTGTTTAAATATTAACAACAACCTTTTCCACTTTTTTTAGTCTTTTTCCCTTTTTCTTTACCACAATATTTTGTTTTATTTGTATTATTGTTGTTATTATTATTTTCAGGTTTTTTATTTTTTAATGCTTTTAATTTACTTGTTAATTTATCCTTTAAACTTTCTAAATTTTCAACAGAATCATCTTCATTAATAGGTTCATTATAACTAGAATCTAAATTTTTAATATCAGATAATAATTTCTCACATTCATTTATTAAAGAATCTTTTTTTGCTTTATCTTTGTCTTCAGGTTTGTCTTCTATTTTTTCTACAAAATTACTATCATCATTAGCTAATGTAATAATATATTTTGCATTATCAACTAATTTTGTTTCATTATCATTAATAATATTATTATCTTTTTCAATTTTATAACCATCTTTTAGATTTTTATTACCTAATTTTGTTACTATTTCGGTTAATAAATTACTTATTTTTTTATTTTTTTCAAGTACTAAATCAAATTCATTTGTTTTTACAAGACTTCCTTTAAATCTAAATTTACTATCATCTGAAACTTTAAATTTAACATTAACATAAACTTTACTTTGATCTTTTTTTGATGTAATTCCATTTATTTCATTATTAATAGTTACAGTTACAACAGTTCCATCTTCAAATTTACCACCATTATCACCTTGTGGTGTTATTATACAATTATTTTTAATAGCAAAATATTTAGTATTAATATAATCATTAATTCTAGTATCTGTAGTAATTCCACCTTCATCTTCACTAAAATTAATAGATTTAGTAGCTGGATAATTTGTAGTATCGGTAATAAATAAATTATTACCAGCTTTAAATTTTATTGTACATTGTTTAGGAACTATAACTTTATTTTCACCTTTACCTTTATCTTCAGTAATTGTTATTGTTACATCATCAAGATTCTCTATATCATTATCAGTATTTCCATTATCTATTATTACATTTACGTTTTTTTCATCTAATTCTGCTTGTAATGATGAATATTTATAATTTTCATAGTAAATATTTAATTTATCTTTTATATCTTTTTTTTTATCCTCAGTTATTTTATATATTTTTTCCAAATCTTTACTTAGTAAAATATTAGTTATTTTTGGATCATAATAATCATCTAAAACAATATTAATAACATTATCATCTTTGTCTAATTCTTCAATAAAATCTTCAAAGATTTTTTTATTATTTTCTGTTTTTTTATTTATCTTTTCATCATTTATTGATTTAATTTTATCTCGTGATGACTTAATTGTTGGATAAAAAATTTTTATAATTTCATATATTTTTTCTCTATAACTATCAATTTTATTAATATCTTCAATTTTATTTATTATATTTTCAGTAGTTATTTTAGCTTGATCTATGTCTAATTCTTGATTAAATGTATTTAATAATCTTATTTTCTTATCTAATTTTTTATAAAAATATAAATAAAAGTATAAATTTTTATCAAAACCTTTTTTGCCTAATTCATAACCATCAATTTTTTTTTTTCGATTTTTTTTTTCATATACAATATTGCCATAATATTTATATGAATTTAAAAATTGTATAATGTCGTTTTTTGAATGTTTATTTCCCTCAGAATCGTAAAGATCATCTGTAATAATATCTTTATTTTTGTTAAAATATTTATTAACAGTGTAATCTGTGCCATTTTGATATAATATTTCATCTATTTCTTCTAAAATATTATTTTTTTTATCAAACTTAATATATGTTTTACAAATATTTAACTGATCTTCGTATTTGAATTTTACCGTTTTATCAGCGCATTGTGTTATAAATATCGATAATGAAAATACTTTGTAATATTTATTTTTAAAAATATCCATATAACTGCTATATATTATATATAAATAAAATACTCTAAAATTTATAATTATTTGGTCTTTATTTTGATTTTTATTTTCATTTTCTTTAGATATTTTTTCTATCTTTTATTTCTACGACGATGATTATTAAATAATATAATAGCTATTGCAATAATAATAGCACTATGTATTCTAGTAAACAGAAATACTTAAATAAAATATGTAAAAATAATATTTTATTTTAAAAATAATAATAAATATAACAAAATATAAGTACTTTCATATGTTTTTTATTTAGTCTACAATATATTATTAAATGAACTAAATTTAAATTAATTACTTTACATGGAATAAAAAAATATAAAAATTTAAATTATAATATTTTTTATTTATTTTTTTTCACTATTATAACATTTATTACTGCAAACTTTTTTATTTTCTTTAATATCTTTTTGAGTAGTTTCTTCTCCTTGTTGTTTACTATCTTCTTTTTGTATCTTTTCAACTAAACCACTATTGTTATGTAATTCTATAGAATATGAATTATTATCATTAGCATCTATTGTATCTGTATTTTTTACAATATTTTTACCTTTTTTAATATTAAATTTGTCATTATTACTAAGTTGTTCTTTTATTGCATTAAAAAAAGTAGTATATGACAAGTTAGTTTTATCTAATGTAATACCTATTGTTTTTCCCGTAGTATTTTTAAGTTTATAACCACTACAAGCTGTTACTTTAATATTAAATTGAATATTTTTATCTCCAGGTTGTTCAACGACTTTTTTCTTAACATAATTACCATTTTCTAATTTATTTAATATAACAGTAAGAATGATAGATTTTGAACCTGGACTAAGCATGCTTTCAATTGTATTAGTTCTACTACCTCCATCTTTCCAAATTATATTATCACCATTTTTTATTTCTTTTATTGTTGGCTCAATATCAGAATGACTTGATTTTAATTTAGTAATAAAATCAGAATATGCTGTAGATTTTTGAAGAGTAAAACTTACATCAGCACTATTAAAAGTATCAACAAATTGATATTCAGCATCATTATCTTCAATTTCATATTTTACAGTAATATTAATATCATTTTCATCTGTTTTTTCAGATATATTATCAATAGCACCTTTTATATTCACGATAATTATAGGATTATCACCTGAAAAATCTGGAACTATGACATTAAATAAAGTATCATCTGGGTTACCAAGATAATTTTTAATAGCTTTTTTTACAGTATCTGCAGTTGTATCAGTTTGTACTTTTAATTTTAAATTATTTGCATCTTTAATTACTATATTATCATCACCAAATGAAAAATTCACTTCAGTTTCTGGACATTTTGATTCATTAGTAAATTTAAATCCGTTAGCTACAACAAATTTTATTTTTCCTTTCCTTATTTCAGAAAATTTATCATCAATATCTTTAGTGATTTTTAAATTAACAGGTCCTGGTATAATATCAGAATCATCTGTCTTATTTATTTCTATATTCTTGAAACCATCTAAACTTTTTATTTTAGTTTCAATATCTGAATATTTAAGTTTATTTACATTGTGATATAGTACTTTTTTTTGGTTTATTTTAAAATTATCTATACTAGTTTTATTTGGCTTTTTTATTTTCTTTAACTCATCAGATAAGTCAATATTATTAATTTCATAGTTAAAATATTGTCCAAATGTTAATTCTATTTTTGTGCCTTCTTTTATAGCTTTTATAATTGATTCTAATTCATAATAAAACATAAAATCTTTAGAAATACCAACATTATGAGTACAGCCAATTTTACAACTTTTTATATAACAATTCTCAAAAGTATTATCTCCAATTGTTTTATTTTTTAAAAATCCTTCATTATCATTTCCAAAAGTTTTATCTTTACATATTTTTTCAAAAAACTTAATTAAATCAGCAACAGTTTTTATATTACTTAAATCACTAAAACCAAACATCACATCAGATAAATCTATAATGTTTTTACCATCTGATAACACCGAATTTGCTGGAAGTTTATGAATAAGATCTATAAAAACAAGTAATTTATATTTATTAATTTTTCCCCATTCAACATTATTTAATTTAGATAAAATATCACAATATTCATGCTTATAAGTTTGACCATACTGAAATGATGTAATTTTATAATTTTTATTTAACTCTAAGTTTTTTATAGGTAAATATTCTCCTGTAGAATTGTATTCTATATCTTCCTTGATAAATTTTTCAAAATTTATTGTGTCACCTACATTGCACTTTATTTCATACGGTTTTACCATTGTATAATCCTTATCATCAATTATAAAACGTATACAGTTCTTTCTTATTGTTATATCTTCTGCTTTTACAGTTACTAAATTACATAATAAGTAATTTAGTAATGTATTTTTTTTAAAATTATAAAACATAAGTATTTATTATTATACTAACAATTTTATTTAAAACATGTCTCATATTAAGAAAAAATTATAAACAATAATAGAAAGTAGCAAAACCAAACTAAGTTTGGATCCAACTTATTATTGTTGGTTACTTTTAAAGTAACTACTTTTTACAAAAGTAGCAAAACCAACGTGACGTTGGATCCAATATTATTGTTGGTTACTTTTAAAGTAACACTTTTTTCCTCGTCAAAAAAAGTGTTCAAAAACCAACGTGACGTTGGATCCAACTTATTATTACTTGGTTACTTTTAAAGTAACATCAAAAACTAATTGCAGGAACTTTTAATTTGTACACACATGAGCACATACAGATCAGTTACTTTTTAAACCAAAAAGTAACCAAAAAATTAACTTTTTTATCAAAAAACTTAACTAAAAAACCCCACCAATCTAAGTTTGGATATTCCTTCTCAAACGCCTCACTTCCTTTTTGTAAAAAGTCAGCCAAAAACTTTTACGTTTTGACATTCGTCAAAAAAATAATATATGATGTTTTTATTACTTGCATACTTTTAAAGTAGGTATTCGTCTTTACGTATGTAAAGACATCTAGTTGCTTACTTTTAAAGTAAGTAGAAGGTTAGGATTTCTATATCTGAGTTAGATACTCCGCTTATTCGTGATGCTTGTCCTAGAGTAATAGGCCGTATTTTATTTAATTTTTCACGACCTTCATTAGATATAGATTTTATGATATTATAGTCGAAGTCAGTAGGTATTATTATGTCTTCTATGTTTTTAAATTTCTTAACCATCTGACGTTCTTTTATTAGATATTCTTCATATTTTATCTCTATTTCAACTTGATTTAACACTTCTTTATCATAGTTTTTCAATATATCTGATACTTTATCTAGATGAGACAACCTTTCAAAATCTAAATTTGGACGTTTTATAAAAGAATATAAATTTTTTTTTTCATCAATGTTAGCTTCATTGTTATTGGTTAAGAAGTTATTTATTTCTAAAGGGTCGAATTTAGTATTTTTACATTTTTCTATTAGTTCCTCGATGTTTTCTTTTAATTTTACAACTTGTAGATATCGTTCTTCGGATAATAAACCTAATTTATAACCTTTTTCAGATAATCTTAGATGTGCATTATCCTGACGTAATAATATTCTAAATTCAGCTCTAGCAGTAAACATCCTATAAGGCTCATCAGATTCTTTAGTTACGATATCATCGATAAGAACACCGATATAACCATCATCTCTATTTAATATAAATTCAGGTTTGTTATTTATCTTATTATGTGCATTTATACCAGCAATAAGACCTTGACTAGCTGCTTCTTCATAACCTGTTGTACCATTTATCTGTCCTGAAAAATAAAGATTTTGTATTATTTTAGTCTCTAAAGTTTTCTTTAATTGAGTAGCTGGAAAATAATCATATTCTACTGCATAAGCAGGTCGTATCATCTTAGCATGTTCAAAACCTCTTATCTTATGTAAAGCTTTTAGTTGTATATCTTCAGGTAACGAACTTGAAAAACCGTTGATATAAGTCTCTGTTGTATCTGATCCTTCTGGTTCTACAAATATCTGATGACGTTCTTTATCTGAAAAGCGTACTAACTTATCCTCTATAGAAGGACAATATCTTGGACCTCTACCTTGAATAACCTTATTAAATAAAGGACTCTTACTAAAACCTTCTCGTAATATATCATGAACTTCATGATTAGTATAAGTCAAAAAACAACTTCTTTGGGACATAATGTCCAGTTTCCTTATTGTTTTATCAAAAGAAAATCCAATATTATCTTCATCACCTTTTTGTTCTGTCATAACACTATAATCTATAGTATTACCATTTACTCTAGGAGGTGTTCCTGTTTTTAACTTACCAGTCTTAAATCCTAGTCTTACAAGATTTTCAGTAAGATTATAAACACTAGTTTCATCGATTCTACCACCTGTAAATATATGTTCTCCGATGAATATCTTACCATTTAAAAACGTACCATTTGTTAATAGAACAGCCTTAGAATATATCTTAATATTCATCTTAGTTACAACACCAATACATCTATTATTTTCAGTCATTATATCAACAACAGTATCTTGCCAAAGATCTACATTACTATTGTTTTCCAGTGTCTTTCGCCAATTATGAGCAAAGAGATTTCTATCACATTGAGCTCTAGGACTCCAAACAGATCTACCTTTAGACTTATTTAACATCCTAAATTGTATTGTAGACATATCAGTGATAATACCTGTATATCCTCCTAAAGCATCTATCTCCCTAACTATCTGTCCTTTGGCTATACCTCCTATAGAAGGATTACAAGACATCTGTCCAATGGTATCTAAATTAGACGTTATCAACAGCACTTTAGATCCTAGATTAGCAGCATCTATAGTAGCTTCACATCCTGCGTGTCCTCCTCCAACAACAATAATATCGTACTTTTCAAACATTATATTTTAAAGTTAAATATAATAAAATTATCAAAAAATAATTATTAAAAATTATATTAATTTCATAGTAAATACTAAAAATATTAGTTTATAAATATGATAGATACTGGTAAAAAAGTAGAGTTATTAGATCCAAAAATAGATTATGTTTTTAAAAGAATATTTGGAGAAAAAGGTGATGAAAATATTTTAATGTCTTTAATTAACTCTATTTTAAAAGGAAATCCACCAATTAAAGAACTAGAATTATTAAATACTGAATATCCAAAAGAAGGAGTAATAACAAAAGGTTGTCAATTTGATATTTTAGCAAAAACGGATAATAATACTACAATAAATATTGAGATGCAATATCGAAATAATAAATGTATTAGTGATAGGATAATATATTATTCTGATTTATTAAATTATAAGAAAGCCGATTCGGCGTTTGAGAATAAGTTTAACCGAAATCATTCGGTAGGACAAAAATATGGAGAAAAAAAAGTGATATCAATATGGATTTTTGCAGAAAATATTAGTGATAGAGAAGAACCAATATCTGAGATTTTTCCATGTTATAAAGAAAATAAAGATGATAAATGGGAAGTTTTTACTGAAAATAAAAGGATAATTATCTTTGAGTTAAATAAATATCAAACTACTAATGAAAATTTCAAAGATCTTTTAACAAATTGGGTTAATTTTTTGCAAAAACCAGAATATTTAGAGAATAATCCTTTAAAAATTAAAAATAAAGAGTTGGATGAAGCAATAGAAAAATTAGAATATATGAGTAAAAATGATAAAGAAAGACATATTATTGATTCATTTAAAGATTATGAAAGAGATTATTATAATGATACAAAAACATCTAAAGAAGAAGGATTAAAAGAAGGTAAAGAAGAAGGCAAAAAAGAAGAAAAGATAGAAATTGCTAAAAATATGTTGAAAAAAGGATTAGATATTAAATTAATATCAGAATTATCTGGATTATCTGTTGAAGAAATTAATAAATTAAAAGATTAAATATTTATATTTATACATATAAGTATAGATTTAATTAGATTTTATCACTTTAAATATTTTATGTACAATTATTGTGAAGAATGTTATAGTAATAATAATAGAATAACACCATTATTAAATAAAAAACAATGTTTAGAAAATCATATTCAATATATTTGTGGAAATTGTGGTAGGGCTATTTGTTTTAGTGAAAATAATAAATGTTTAATGAGATGAAATTTCCCTTTTAAATCATTAGAAATAGCTAAATTATATCTTAGAGCTGCTGAATATTATTGTAAAACTAATTGTGAAATTTATCAATTAATTAAAAATAATAGAACATTTTATAAAATTTTTATTGACAAATCAGATTTAGATCATTATCTAAATAAGAATAAAGAGATAATCATAAATTCTAAATTACCAATTTTTAAAAATAATGAGTTTAAAATTTATCAAAATACTAAAATTAAAAAATTGAATAAAAAAGAAATACAATAATATCTAAATAACTTTTAAATTAATTGAGTGTAACATTAGGCTCTTTTTATTTTTTATTGCTAAATAATAATATTTTATAGTCAAAACTTAAAAATTTTTGTCAAACTTTTTATAAAAAGTTTGTGAGGCGATTGAGACTTACTTTAAAAGTAAGCAAGTAATAAAGGCGCTTCGCCGATTGAGAATGTATATCCAATCTTAGATTGGTTCCCTACTTTAAAGCCGGTTCGGCGTATGAGAACAAAGATCCAAACTTAGTTTGGTGGTAGTTTATTTATTATTTTTTTCACCTCCAGAACATTTACATTTATTACAATAACATCCTTTTTTACCTTCTTTATCATTACCATTATTACCTTCATTTCCTGTATTAGGATCTTGTTGAACAGGATTTCTATTAGGTTCTTCACCTTCATGTTTATCATCATTTTTATCTTTATATAAACTACTATCGAATTCTATTTCAACTTTTGAATTTTTAGTAATAGTATCTTTTAAATTCGTGATTTTACTACCGTTTACATAAAATTTTGTATTATCTATTATTTTTTTATCTGCGTCTGATAAAACACAAATAATAATATGTGCATTTAATAAATTTTCATATGTAACATCTTCATAATTATTTTTTAAATCATTTATCAATTTCTTAAATTTATTATTATATTCTTCATTTTTAAACTTTTTATTATCTTTAATAACTAAATTTATAGAATATTTTAATTCATTAAGCCTAGTATTTAAACTTGTATTAATGTTATTAATTTCATTATTTATTATATCTTCTGAGTAATATTTAGTTATTTCTGCTTCTTTATCTTTATTTTTATCTTTTGCATCAGTAATTAAAGAATTAATATATTCTTTAACTTTTTCATTTTTTATTTTATCATTTTTATCTAAATAATCTGAAAATTCAGTATATTCCCACTTTTTTATTTGTTTTTTAAATTCTGTTATCTGTTCATCTATTCCTTTAATTATTTTTTGAACATCTTCATTAACACCTAACAATTTTATTTTATTTTTCAATAACCCAATATAATTATTAAATGATTCTTCATTTTTTTCTAAAAACAACTTACAAAATTCTATATCTTTTAATTTATTTTTCAAATCATTGAATTTATTATTATTATCAGTTATATCTGTATTACCATTTTCAACAGTGTCAAAAGGTTTTTCTTCTGTAGATTTATTTTCTAATTTTTTTATCAATTCTTCTAATTTTGTAACATTTTCGTCTTGATCTTTTGTTATAAATAAATCTTTTATTTTAATATAATATATACCACCTTCTAAAATAGAATCACTTGAATTTATTTTATTTTTAGATTTATCTGACAATTCTATATTAAAATCATAAGGAACTTTATTATTTTTATCTGTATCAGAATATTCTATTAATTTATTTTTTATCATTTCTAAAATCTCCTTAACTGTAAATTTTTTATAAAAAAAATCTTTATCTTTCAATATGCCTTTATGTCCTGAATTTTCTAAAAAATCATAAATTCTTGTATTTTTACCAGTTTTATAATCAGGAGCATTTACAGTATTACCTGGTTTAAATAATGAAAATATATAATTTTGTTCATTTAATAATTCTTTAATATCATCAAAATTATCACTTTTTACTTTAATATTTATATTTTCACCTTCTTTAGAAGTTTGAATAATATTATAATAAGAAGAGTCATCTTTCTTTAAATATTTATCTTTTAATTCTTTAATCTTTTTATTTAAATCATCTTCAGAAATTTCTTGATCATTTAATTTAGCTAACTCTTCTTTTAAATTAGTTAATTTTTCACCTATAAAATATTCTTTATCATAAAAGTTATTTTCATCAAATACTATTTTGAATTTATCTATTTTATTTATTTCTTCTAGTTTTAAAGTTATTGATTTTAATGTTCCAATTAGGTTTTTTACGCTACTTACGATATTACCTCCTTCAATATTAACGGAAACTTCTAATATTTTTTTATTTTTACACGTTAATTTTTTAAAATCGTTTTTAAATTCTTCTACTTTATAACTTTTTTTTTTTTTTTTTTTATTATTTTAATAATATATTTGTCATTATCATAGCTCAATTCATTTTTATCACCTAACTTAATACTACTACCATCATTTTCTATAGTTATAGTTTCACATTTTGTTAAAAAAACACTATTTACACATATAAAACTCGCTAAAAATCTTTTAGGTACCATATTTATTATATAAACAAAAACAAAAACAAAAACAAAAATTATATAAAAGATGATTTTTATTCTTTTAATTTGTTATTTGTGTTATTAATTAAATTTATACAATTATAGGCTATATAATATAAATCATATTCGTCAGTAATTTTAGAAGTATTCCATTTAGATATATCTGGTAATGAAATTAATGATGTACAATTATAAAATAAATCATATATTTTTGTAACTCTCGAAGTATTCCATTTAGATATATCTGGTAATGAAATTAATGATGTACAATTATAAAATAAATCATACATTTCTGTAACTCTCGAAGTATTCCATTTAGATATATCTGGTAATGTAATTATTGATGTACAGTTATAAAACATACTATTCATATATTCAATTTTATTAGTATTCCATTTTGATATATCTGGTAATGAAATTAATGATGTACAGTTATAAAACATACATTCAACAAAATTTACTTTATTAGTATTCCATTTTGATATATCTGGTAATAATTTTAAAGAATAACAATAACTAAACATAGAATTCATATCAGCTACATTATCAGTATTCCATTTTGATATATCTGGTAATGATTTTAAAGAATGACAATAACTAAACATAGAATTCATATTAGTTACTTTATTAGTATTCAATTTTGATATATCTGGTAATGATTTTAAAGAATGACAATAACTAAACATAGAATTCATATTAGTTACATTATCAGTATTCCATTTTGATATATCTGGTAATATTTCTAAATTAATACAATAGTTGAATATATTGTCAATATATTTTACATTATTAGTATCAAAATTAGATATTCCTTCTATATTTTTAACATAATAACAATAACTAAACATATTAGATAAATTTTTTATATTTTTCGTAATAAAATTAGAAATACTTATTGAATAAATGTTTTTACAATAATTAAACATATATGAAATATCAGTTATGTTTTTTTTAAAACTTAACTCTATTTTAAATTTTTTATTATCATAATCAGTTTTATCTATATCTATAGAATCTGTTAAATTTAAATGTTTTCTATTATACAAGATACTACATTTATTTCTATTATTATTAACAAAATTATATCCAAAAATTTTTACTCTTTTATCAGATGTATCAACTATTTTATAAATTATTTCAATATTATGTAACTTATCCATCCCTATATTTTTAACTAAACTATAAGCATATAATATCATTAAATAACAATAAAATGTATATGTTTTATTAAATGTATTCATAGTTACACCTATTATATAAATGCTTATAATATTATCTTTTATACATAAATTTATATTAAAATTTTACTTATATTCGATAATATTTTTTAAAAAAAACATATATAATATAAATTTTACAATAAAATAAACTATACTAAAAAACCAGGACTAAGTCCTGGACCTTAGGATGTCTTTACATTCGTAAAGACGAATACTTACTTTAAAAGTAAGCAACTCCTTTTCAATTGGCGAAGCGCCTTATTACTTAAAAAGTAAGCAACCAACGTAACGTTGGATCTTAGGAACTTTTTGTAAAAAGTTCCACAAAAACTTTTACGTTTCAACATGCGTTGAAACAAGAATGCATAGTGTATTTTAATATAATAATATATTAAGCCTGTACGGCAATTGAGTACGAACTTTGTTACTTTCTTAGAAAGTAGTTACTTTAAAAGTAACCAACTATTAAAGCCGGTTCGGCGTATGAGAACGTAGATCAAAACTTAGTTTTGGGATTTTTCTTTATAAAATGTAAGAGATACTATATTTTTCAGAGATGATTCGGTGTGTACGAATTGTGCTAGCTGTTTATCACGTTCTATTAAATTATTAGATCCGATATAATTAATTTTATCATATTTTGTAGTATCTATAGTTCTATTATCTTCACCGTAATGGAAATCTGTTTTATCTTCACCTTCTTTAAATAATTTTTTCGTGATGTCTTTACAATAGACGTATATATTTCCAGATTCTATATAATATATAATAGTATCATATTTTTTAAAATCTACTCTACCATTTCGTAAATATGTGTATTTATTATTTTTTTTATCTTCTTCATATTTTTTTTTAGAAATTTTAAGATTAGGTCTATCTGTAGTACTCCAATTAATATAATCTTCATCACTTAATTCATAATCATCAGTTTTGAAAATTTCTTTATTATCTATATCTATTGTAAAAGTATAAATATTTGAAGAACCGTTTTTACCGATTTTTTTCAAAATATTTTTATCTACTAATTGCTCTACTTTTATATAATTGTGAAATACAAAATTTTGCTTCTTATCATTTTGTTCAAAACCAGGATGGAATATAGTTCCAAATAAATATTCCTTTAATTTCTCTTTTTCTTCATCTGTAAATTTTTTATTATCACCTTTACAAAGTTTTGCACAACATGTTTTACATTTTTTACAACAACCACCAGAATATATATTGAAAATATTTAAAATTGTAACTGTTAGTAATATCTTAAAATAATTAATACAATAAAATCTTTTATTAAAGCCACTATTCATATCTATATGGTAACATTTACTAAAAAAAATTAAAAATTTAATAAAAATATTTTACATTAACTTTAAAATTTTACTAAAAATTATATAAAAATTGAAAAAAACAACAATTATTTTATTCTCCTTCTTTAAATTTATCCTCATAGTCATATTGATTATCAACAGGAAAATTTATTTTATTTCCATCATTTTCATCAACAAATCCAAATAATTTTGTTTTATTATTAAAACAATAATTTCCTTTTTTACCATCTTTATAATTAAACCAATAATTATTTTCATCAATAATAAAATCTCTATTTTTGGAAATATCACATTTGTAATTAATTTCATTTGAATCTTTATCTGTACATTTTAATGTCAATAAATTATCAAATTGAAAAGCATCAATTAATAAATTTTCATCTTTATGTTCATCTATATTTTCTACAATTTGATCAAGCGTTAATTTATCTTCTTTATTACATATTTTAAACTCAATTTTTTTTACTTTTTCCTCATCTAATTTATCATCTAATGTACTTGTACTTTTAGCAAATTCATTATAGTCATCAAAAATGTAAATATATTTATCTTCTTTTTTAACTACGTGAAAATTAATATCATTATTTTTACCGGATATAATAAATGTTGATTGATAACCTTCTTTATTAACTTTTAAAAGTTTTTCAAGATGCTCTTTTTTATTTTCTATTTTTGATTCTAACCCGTCTATATTATATATATTACTTTTATCTATTTCATCTTCAGAAATATCAATATTAGCTGCTTGTTTGCCAATCCAATTTAATTGCTCATACATTTCATTTATATGTCTTAAATTTTCTTTCAATTCTTTTTTTTTATTTTTTAATTCATCATCGTCGTCTTCTTCTTCTTCTTCTTTAACATCTTTATTATTATTACTACTATTGTTACTATTATTATTACTATCTTTTAAATTATTCTTATCCTTATTATATTCACATAACTTAGAATTAATATTATTAATAACAAAAACAGTACAAAATTTAAATAGATAATTTTTAAAACTATATTTCATATTTTTAATATAATATTTTTTTTATTAAAAAATTATAATAGAATAAAAAATTTTAACATACAATTATTTACCTTGTAAAAATTGATAAATACAATTACTTTGTCTTCTTATATTATTACCTACCAATTTTATTACATTTCCATCAATTTCATCAACAAAACCCATCTGATTAGTTCCTGAATCATAACAATATTTTCCTAAATTACCATTTTTATAATTAAACCAATAACCTTTTTCATTAGTAACTAAATCTCGATTTGTTGAAACATCATATTTATAATATGAATCTTTATCTTTAAATTTTAATGTTAAAAAATATGTACCTTCTAAAATATTTATCAATGGACAGTTGGTAGCTATATTATCTGCAATATTGGATATTATTTTATCAAATGTTAGTATATCTTCTTTATTTTTTATTTTAAATTCAATTCCTTTTATATTCTCTACCTTAAAATCACCTTTAAATTCATTAACACTTTTAGCAAATTCATTATAATTATGATAAAGATAAATATAATTATCATCTTTAAGAACTATTTTAAATTTAATTTTACCAACAATACTATAAACTTCATCTATTATTTTATATGTAGAATCACTAATCTTTAAAATAAATTCAATGTTTTTTTTATATTTATTTAATTTTTCTTCATATTCACTTATTTCGTCTTTTTTACAATTAATTATTTTATCTTTGTTAATATCTAAACTAATTTTAAGTAAAATTTCTAACTTATTATTTTTTTCTTCTAAATCGTTTAATAAATACACTAATTCTTTTTTTTTAGAGCATAGTTCTTTATCTTCAAAGATTTTTTTTAATTTATCAAATTTATTTTCAATTATTTCTATATTTATATCAGGATTACTACAAAAATAAACACTTTCTTTTATATTATCTTCAGTAATACTAATATCAAATATATTATCATATTTTGCGTTTTCATCCTTTAAAGTTTTTAAAACACTTAATAAATCTTCTCTTTTTGCTTGTAATTTCTTTTCATCTTCGTCAATATCATTATTAATATCTGTATTAATATTATTATTGACATTATTATTAATTTTATTTTTATTATTTAACTTATCTTTACCATTACTATAATTACATAATCCTTCACAATTAATATTATTTATTCCATTAACAATAACTAATTTAAATAGATAATTTTTAAAACTATATTTCATATTTTAAAGATAGTATTTTTTTTATAATTTATTATTATTTTTTATTAGAATTTATTATTTGTTTAGCACAATTATATATATCATCTATTGTTTCTATTTCTAAATCAACTTTTTTATCAAAATCTTCTTTAGAAATGTTTAATATATCTTCTAATGTATCAAAACCACCTTCTTTTATTTCTCTAATTACCCAATCATCTATTTTACCAACTAAACTTTCTACTGGTGAAACATTATTAGAATCTAAGAAATCACTATATTTAAATACGTCGATATGTTTATTTAACAACATTCTTACTAATTTTATATTAGAACCATCTTTCCCGATTACTAAACCTATATAATCTGGATCTACATAAACAAAAATACCGTTTTCTAGATATTTTATCTTTTTAATTTCAGGTATTCCAAATAATCTAGCTAAATAAATATTGAAATTATCTGAATATTGAACAAAATCAATAAATTCACCATTTAATTCTTTACTTATTGCATTTATAATATTACCTCTAACACCGACACATGTACTTATTGCATCTATATTTATATCTAAAGATTCTACAATAACTTTAGATTTTACACCTGCTATTCTAACAACATCTTTAATTAATATCAAACCATCAGTTATCTCAGTAATTTCATATTCTAATAATTTAGATAAAAACAATGGAACAACTCTTGATAATATTATTATAACCCCATCTCGTCTTAGATGAATCTCTTTAACTAAAGCTTTTATCATCTGTCCTTTTTTAAATTTTTCATTAGTTATGGTTTCTTTATAAGGCAATATAAGTTCATTATTTTTATCATCTCTAAGCAATATATGTCCTCTACAAAATTGATAAACTTTTACATTAACGACATTATTTTTCAAGGCTTCATATTTGTCATATAAATCTCTATCTTTAGTCTTTTTTATTCTTAATTCAATATTTTTTCTTAATAATAAGACATCATCTCTATTAAATTCATCTAAATTAAAAGGAATACTACATGTTTCACCAACTGAAAAGTCAGATTCTATTTTTAATGCATCACTAAGTTTTATTTTATTATAATCATTTGCAGATGGATCATCATTTTTTACAATGTCTTTATATTGTAAAACTAAGACTTCTTGATTATCATTATCAATCAATACGTCAAAATATTTTTCTGAATCTTCTCCGTATTTATTTTTCAACACTGTCAATAAAGAACTCGAAAAAATTTCATTAAAAACATTTACATCTATTTCCTTTTCACTTGCACATTCATATAATAAATTGTACAAAGTCTTACTATTCATACTTTTTGTTTAATCAAATTTTAATTTTAAACAATTTTAACAAGATAAAGTTATGTAATAATTAAAAATATTTTTTTGTAAAATATTAATAAAAATATATTTTTAAGTAAAAATTTACTTAGCAAATAAATATGAAATGTTGTACTTTTTTTTATAAATTAAAAGATAAAGTAAAATTCATCATTTGTTTTTTTATATCTATTACTAATTTATTTTCATTAAATTCTATATATAAAATATTTCAAAAATATTATTTTACCGATATAGGGAGTAGCAATACATTAAATATAAAATTTGAATATTATAAATATAAACATCTAAAACCTATATTTAAAAATCTTTCCCAAGAAGAAATAATGTATCTTAATGTTTTTTTAAATAATGTAACATCAGAAATCCCTGAATTAAAAAAACGACAAAATATTATAAAAGAGTTTGTAAGATTGATAGAAAATGGAGAAATAGATTATAATAGAGATTTTTTATTTTTTAATAATCCTTATTTTGATATTTTATTAGATGTAGATATAGAAAATATTACAAATAAACAAGTAACAACAAGACTACAGAGATTAGGTAATTTAATAAAAAAAATGAAACTAATCATTGAAATTATAGAAAAAAACGACAAATTATTAGAAATATTTGAAAAAGAAGTAGTAATGTTTTATAATTTAATTGAAGGGAATACAAATGATGATTTATTGAATGTGACTATAGATTATATTAAAAAAAATAGGATGAAAGAGGAGTTTTGTGCAAAAAATTATACTAGGAAAAAATATGTTGAATCAATAATAAATAATTATGATTATTTAGTTAAAATAATATATCATCTAAGTAAAATAATGTTTTATTTAAAAATATCGTACAATATTGTTAATCTTAGAGAGAAAATACAATTTGTAAATTTTAAAAAAAATATAAATAAAAAGTTTTTAGATAAAGAAAAAGAAAAGATATATAATGATATAATCAGTGAATCTTATACAATTATTTTTCCAAGAACAATGCATGATAATGTTATTTTAAAACATTTTTACAAATCTATTGACAATATTCCATTTAAAAAAAATAAATTAAGAGAAAATGCCTTTTTAGGTTTAGTTTTTGGTTTTGCTATATTATAAAAAAAACATTAGTTTATAATATAGATTAATAAGATGAGATTAAAAAATGCTTTTACTTTAACAACATATGTATTTGTTAACAATAAGATTTTAAGTTGTTGTGGACCAAAACCTATAGATAAAAAAGATTTAATAGATGTTGAAAACGGAGATATTTTTAATACATTAAGAAAAGTTTGTGAAGTTCATAGTGGTGTTAAAAATGAAAAATTAGAAAAAGAATATAAATTTATTTTAGATCAAATTATTGATAATGGGAAAAATAAAAAACCTAAAAAAGTAGATAAGGAAAATAAAAATGAAAGATTTGTAAGTTTTTTATATAAATTAACTATATTTTTCAAATTATCAAATGATCGGAAAAGCTTAGTTCCAGTAAAATGTTCAGGATTACCATATAGTAGTAGTGGAAAATTCCATTCTCACGATTATATATTATTTAGTTTAAATTTTAAATCAAGGAATTTATTAGAAAATAGCCAAACTGACTTTAAAGAAGATGTAGAAAGAGATATTAATAATAATTTTAAAGATCATGAATTTATAAAAATAGAAGAAATTGTAAAAGTCTTTGATAAATATAAACCTGATTATTTTTATATTATAGTTGATGAACCTGATTATAGTAGTGCATATGAAAAATCTATAAATTATGGTTTTATATTTGAAAAAGGTCCAAAACATCAGAATATATTTTCTGATAAAGTAATTTTTGAAGAAAGAAAAAAAGGTTGTTGTTAAATAGCTATTTGTTAAAATAATAAAATTTATAAATTATGATTAAATTACATTTTAAAAATACTTCAAAACTATTAATTATAATGTTTGTAATATTATTGAATAATATAAAAATAAAAGGATGTCTTTGTGGTTTTAGAGATAGGGGCAAGGGAGCGGTTTTTTGTGATAATTTTATAGAATTATCCAAAGATGATAGTAAGTATAAAGAGATAATAGAATTTATTAAAAATCCTCAAATTTATAGAGAAAAAGTAGGAACAGCTGATAAATTTTTACATTATAAACCTTTAGATATAGATATAAATATTGAAATTACTGAAGAAGAGATAAAAGATATTATTGATAAAGAAATTGAAGATATAAAAAATAGAACAATAAATGTTAAAAAAGAGACAGTTGGAGAAGGAAATGTAAATAAATTAGGTAAACTAAAATTTATTTATGTTATTGAAAATGATGAAATAATACCTGTAAAAGCTGGAACATTCTATTTTGAAGATTATTATAATACTAAACATGGATATGGTCGTTACAAAAAAACATATATAGATTATTGGTATGATAAATATTTAAAAAAAGAAGTATATAGTTTTGATAATTTAAAGAATTTTTGGAATATAAATAACCCAGATTATTTATATTGTGATGAATATAAATATCCTGTTTTTTTATTTGAAAAAAATGAAAAAAATAAACAATTATTTGAAAAAGAAGAAGAAAAGCATAAATATTGTAGTGGTTTATCTTAAAATTATTTTATTTTTATAATTTTATAATTAGCAAATAATTATAAATGAGAAAAAATATTATAATAATTTTATCACTGATATTTTTTTTAAAAATAAATATTTTCAGTGCTTATCACCCAAAATCTAAACTAGAAGATTTTAAAAAAATAGAAGATGGTAAATTAGTAGAGAATTTGAGAAATGTTTGTAATATTAAAAATGAAGTCAATGATGAATTAATAAAAAAAGAATATGATAAAATAATAAATTCTGTAATTGATAATGGTAAAAATATAGAAATTACAGCTGATATTGAAAAAAAGAATAAAGATGATAGATTTGTAAGTTTTTCTTATAATTTTATGATTCTTTTTGAATTATCTAGTGATAAAAAATCTTTAAAACCTGTTCTAATAAATACAGTAACTGGAAATTTTAATTATAGTACAAATAAGTTATCTATTGAAGATTATGAAATATTAGTTGTTAATAGCAAAAATTCAGTAGAACAATATTTTAAAAAAGATATCGTTGACACTATTAACATTAATTTTTATAATAAAAATTATTATAAAATTGAAGATATAGCTAATGTCTTTGACAAATATAAACCTGACTTTTTTACTATAATAGTTGGCTCTCCAAATTATAATAAACAAGGTTATAATAATGTAAAATGTGGTTTTATATTTAAAGAAACAAAAGATCACAAAGATATATTTAAAGAAGGTATAAAGTTAAAAGATGATAAAAACTGTTGTGGTTGTAAAAAAAAATCAAAAAAAAAATAAATTATGATAAATTTAAAAAAATTTAAATTTTGTAAAATATTGATATTATTAAAAACAATATTATTAATTAATTTTATGAATAATAGTTATTGTAAACAAAAAACGCATTGTTCACAATCTTCAAAACAAAAAGGTGATAATGATCATAAATATAAGGAATCTATTTTTATTGATTTACCTGAAAAAATAGAAGATTATAATGAAGATTTAGTAAAACAAATTAAAAATTCAATACATGATGATGAAAAAAAAGATAAAATAACTATAGAAAATCTAAAAAATTTTGTAAAAAATGAAATAGAAATGATAAAAAACAGAGAATGTAAAGAATATAAAAAAGAAGAGTTAAATCTTGACATTTTATATATAATTAAAGATAATGATTTAATAGCTAGTAAAATTTATATTTTAGGAGACATAGATAATGAATATTATGTAACTGTATTTAATGAAGATATTTTTAATAATAGTTATGATCGTAATTATCAGAAAACTAAAAAATCTAATATAGATCTCTGGTATGAGAATTATTTAAAAGAAGGAGTTTATAGTTTTGATAAATTAAAAGAGTTTTGGAATACATATAACCCTACATATTTAGCAAGTTATAAAAAATATCCAGTGTTTTATTTTGAAAAAAATGAAACAAATAAACAATATTTTGAAGATGTTGAAGAAGATAAAAAAAAATAAAAAAATAATGATTATGAATAAATTTAATAAGTTTTATAAGATTTTATATTTTATATTTTTACCAATACAATTTGATATATATTGTTGTTCATGTTTGAGATCAAAATCTAATATTATTATTGATAAACTTGAAGATTATGTTGATGTTAATGATAGTAATTTAGTACAAAAACTAAGAGAAATATGTAAAATCGATAGTGATGTTAAAGACGAAGTTATAAAAGAAGAATATGATACTATAAAGAGTTATTTTATTAATTCGGACAAAGAACATAAACTTGACAATGTATTAGAAAAAAAGAAAATACCAGCAAATTATGTATATAATTTTATTTTAATTTTTAAATATGATAAAGATAATAATAAATTTATTGAATATAAATTAAAAGAAAATCATCATATTTCACAATTTACTGAGTATTTTATTGCAGAATATTATAATATTAGATATTATTATGAAAACAAAAGAAATATTAAAAATTATAAATTTCCAGAATTACCTACTTCTAATGATGAATTGGCAAATCTCTTTAAAGATTTAAAAGCAGATTATTTAATGTTTTCAGTAGATGCAAGTTTTGAATATAAAATTGGATTTTTAATTAAAGATCTATCTAGAAGACAAGAATTTGGAGTCCATGATTGTTCGAAAGAATTATAACACTACATTTGAATATTTTTATTATAATTGTCACCAATATGACTTACTTTAAAAGTAAGCAACTCGAAACTTTTTAAAAAAGTTTCACAAAATCAACACTTTTTTCCACGTCAAAAAAAGTGTTCAACAAACTTAAAGTTTGATCTTTGTTCTCATACGCCGAACCGGCTTTATTACTTGCTTACTTTTAAAGTAAGTCAAAAACTAACTGCAGGGAAGTTTAATTAGTACACACATGAGCACATACAGATCAGTTACTTTTTAAACCAAAAAGTAACCAAAAAATTAACTTTTTTATCAAAAAACTTAACTAAAAAACCCCAAAACGTTTAACTTTGTATTTTACTTAATAGATAATGTGTTATATTTATTAAATTTTTTATTAAATTAGATGAATATTTTACAAACTGTATCAATTATATATAATTTCCAATTAATATTATATGAAAATATGTTATTGTGGAGAATATCGGATTCGAACCGATGACCTTCTGCTTGCAAAGCAGACGCTCTACCAACTAAGCTAATTCCCCCTATACTTTTATGTTAATATTGTTTTTTTAAAATATCTATTTAAAGGCAACAAAATTATCTTCAACAGTTTGTATAATATCTGAATTCAGATTTTTATCATCATTATTTGTAAGATTATTTTCTATACCTACTATAAAGTTTTCTTCAATAATACTGTTTTCTATATTAATATCATTATTGAAATTAAAATTTGTTTCATCTACTGTTATCACATGTTTTTTTGCAGAATAAAATAGTGAATTTGAATATGATCTATAAACAACTTCATTATATTTTTTTGTATAAATCAACGATTTGTTTTCATATTTAAGGATATGTAAGTTTAATACTGTCTTTACATATTTTTGAGATTTTATAAATTTTAACAGGCTTGCTACAGATATAGATTTTATTATTGATATCTTTATATTTTTATCAAATATCCATGGTGAAATATAGGTACATATATCTTTATTTAATATTGCTGTATATTCATTTTTATCATAACCTTTATTAAAAACTATCCTTACAATTACTTTTATTTCTTCATAATATGGATTTATTATATTAATTTTTACAAAAGCCGAACATTTCTTTTTTAATTTATTTTTAATATTAGATAATAATATATTGCTTGCTTGTATAAATGAGTTATTATTTTGTTCATATATCTTTCTATTTACTACTACCATTAAATTTACACAACCTTGTGTTTTTACATCTTCAGGATTATCTTCAACTTCAATAACATCTCCTACTTCCTCAAAATTTTCTAATATAAAATTTTTATAATCCTTGATTGTAATACATCTATCTTTTCCTAATAAACGTGTAGAAATCCTTCTATATAATTCATTATCAGTTTCTGCTTTTTTACCATTAAAAGAATGAAAAGGTTGAAATAAAGATATCTCGGAATAGTTGTCATCTATAATCTTATTTAATGATAATTCATCTAAAAACACTGAGTTGTTATCTGATGTCCTTTTTACATAAACTGGATTTGGGTATATGTTTAATATTAATGGCATATTTTCTTTTTCTCCATAAAAACGTATTTCTAACCATAATGAATTTTTATTATTACTTTGGAGATATGTGTTTTCACAACTTATATTTGGCTTTTTTAATTTTAAGATACCTGATTTTGTAAATCCTTCTGTTTTATTTATTAATATTTCATTTGTTGAAAATATTACAAATTTATTATTATTTATATATCCAATTTGATATTCTAGATGCTTTGTTTCTGATGCATTATGTTCATCTATATAAAAAAATAGTGTAATTGTTGATAATGTTATATCAGATAATTCTATACATACTCTAGCATATCTTATATTATTACTTATTGAACTATCTTTAGAAACATATAATCTTATATCTTTATTTTTAACATCATCAACAAGTTGTACTTGTGCATATCCAAATGGTGATATTTTAAACATTTTACAGTCGTTATTATTACTTCCATTACTTATAAGAATTTTTTCATAAGAATAATCTAAAGACAGTTTTTTAACAACTGGTATAAAAGGTTCATTTAACTGTTTATCAAAGAATTCTTTTACTATTTTCATTCTTTTGGCTAATAGAGATTGTGATGTTAATTTATAATATAGTTTATATCCAAAACCATATTCTGGTGAAATTAATTTTAATCTTAAAAAACCACTTATCGTAGATGCTGATAGAAATTTATTTTCAAAATCTATATTTTTTACAGTATTTAATTTTAATTTAGATACATTTATATCTATTGTAGTCGTGTTATTTATTATTTCATTACCTAATTTATCTATATTACAGTCAAATAAAGTATTTTTTTGTTTATTTTTTTCATCTATAGGTTCCCATCTGTTATTATTTAAAAAAGATACAGATACTATAAAATCTGAAGTATTTGTATTCATTCTATATCCGCTATAATATTTTTTAAGACCTTCTTGTGGAAGATTATCCCATTCTATATTTATTTTTAAAGACGATAAATCTTTACTGAATACATCACTATTACCTATATATACATCAGCCCCTACTTCTGGAAATGGTCCAAATATTTGAAAAGGAAAATTAGTTTCTATGATATTTACATCGTTTTGCAATATCAAATCAGTACAATCTTTTACATCAACACTAATATTTATCTTATAGAAATTTAAATTAAAGAATAATATTGAGCTCCATAGATTAGTCTTATTGTTAGCTAATATTTCAACAAAAGGTTGATTTATATTATTTACAGATGCTTTATATTTTAATGGAGCCGCTATCTTAGGCATATTTTGTGTAATAGATAATTCAAATACAATTGCATAATTGTCATTATCCCATCTTATATTTACATTTTCTTTAGGTACATTTACGAGTTTAATATCAGAACTATATGTTAAAGAAACAGCTTCTTTTAATACTTTACAATAATAATCATATCCTAATTCATTTTCTATTTTTAGATTTTTTATTGATGTCTTTAAATAATATGCAGAATCTTGATTTGGAAAAAAAGATATACTTATTTTTCTATATCCAGAAGAGTTTTTAAATAATTGCGATGTTATTAAATAACCTAATTTATTTTTATTTGATAATAAAAAACTTTTATCAAATTTAACAGTATTAGAAAATAAATTTAATAATTGGTTTTTTTTATAAACCTCTTCCATTGAATATTCTGATATCCTATATTCACTAAATAAATTAATATCTGATATTTTTACATATTCGGATATAGTTCTTATCGTTAATAATTTTGTTTTGCCTATATTTGTATCATTTGTAACTTTAAAAACGATATCTTTATTTTCTTTATCTTTACCACCATTTATTTTTACATCCTTTTTTAATAATATTTTATCTTTTTCACCTTTTAAAAAACATGAAATTAATGCAATATCTTTCTTTTCTTTTCTATTTTTAAACATTAATATTCCTTTTAGGTAATATTCAAAAAACCTGTCTGGAAATTCAGAAAATTTTAAATTCATTTTCTTAGTAAGTTCTATAAAAGAAAATAATAAAGCCATATGTGGGTTATGGTTTTTATTATATAAAACATTAAAAAAATTATTTTTTACATTTATTTTAATTTTACGTACAAGATTAATTATAAATTCAAATATATTTCTAAGATTATCGTAAATATAAGAATTTAAATTAATTCGTTCCTCAGTATTTTTTTCTATAATAGTATCTGATGAATATAGTTTATAAGATAAAATCATTTCTAGTTTTTCACAATAACTTTTTAATTCACTAGATTCTAAAGCAAGTTTTTCTAATAAGAAAATTATTTTTTTTATATTAAAAGACAATGTAGTACATTCAACTTCTATTTCATTTTTTATAATATCATCATCTGATAAGTTATCATGCCAATAATGTAACAAAAAACACCATTCAAAAATTGTTTTTAATAAAAAAACTAAATTAGTATCTTTTAATAATAAATCTATTGATGTTCTATTAATAATAATATTTGATAAAAATATATTTGTTAAATAATCTATATCAGTTAATAGAATTAGACTATATATTACACTATCATCATGTACTAAAAAATCACTTATATAATAATCATCAGTTTTTTCATTAAAATCATGTTTATGTTTATTATTGATTTTTTCTTTTCCTGAGTCTAAGTTTACAACATCTGAAAAAAAATACAAATATTTAATAGTATTTATTAAAATTAAAATATCATCATTTAATTTTAATGATATTATTTCTTGAGCTTTTTCAGTATTAGTTAAATCTTCCTTAATATTATCATCTGTAAGCATTATACTTTTTTTATTGCTAATTAAAAAATTAGTAAATATTTACTTATATTTATATAAATGCATATTTTTGTAATATTTTTATAAAAAAAGCGTATAATAAATATTTTTATTTAACTATGGTGAAAATGTATATAAAAATTTTTATTAAAACATTATTATATTAACAAAAATTATGATTAATGTTGATGAAGATATGTTAAAAATATTAGGTAAGAAAGCAATGATAGACGTAGAGAGTAATATACATGATATCTCTATCAGATTTAATAGTCTCTTAAAATCGATAAGTAAATTAGATAATGTAAATATATAAAAATTTATTTATGAATGATAATAATGATGATAAAAATGTTTTTAAGACATTAAATTGGAAAAGTATTATTTTACCAGTATTTATTGGTGTTGCTGTTGTGGTTTTTCTAATATCCCGTGATGAGTCATTTACTAGAGAAAATCTTTTATTGATAAAAAATATTAAACCAATAGGTTTTTTAGGTGCGCTATTGATGATATTTATAAGAGATTTTTTATACGTATATAGAATAAGATTATTAGTAAATAAAGAAATTCCATGGTTAAATTGTTTTATTATTATAGCATTATGGGAGTTTTCTTCTTCTGTAACGCCATCAGTAATAGGTGGGGGTTTTGTTGCAACATTTTTATTTATACATGAAGGTATATCTTTTGGTAGGGCTATAGCTTATGTTATGGTAACAGCTACTTTTGATAATTATTTCTTTTTATTAGTATCGCCTTTTGGTTTTTTAGCATCAGGAATTGATTCTACAATAACAGAATCTATATTTATTTTGAGTTATATATTTATATTTTTTTATTCTACTTTAATGACTATTACATTATTTTTAAAACCACAACTATTAGGATCTTTGATGGATAAAATAACTAATATTGGTTTTTTAAAAAAGTATAAAAAAGGAGCTATAAAAAATGGTAATGAAATGATTGTAGCATCGAAAGTATTAAAAAAACAAGGTTTGAATTTCTGGATTTATATACTATTTATAACTTTAATAACTTGGATTAGTAGGTATATAATATTAAATTTCCTAATTGAAGGTTTTATTAGTTGTAACATAGAACAACATTTTAATATCTTGTGTAAACATTTGATAATGTGGGTTACAATGTTGATATCACCAACCCCAGGTGGTTCTGGTTTTATTGAATATTTTTTTAATGATTTTTATAAAGATATATTAAAAGATTACACTATAATTATATCGATTTTATGGAGAATAATGACGTATTACGTATATCTGATTTTAGGAATTATAATATTACCAAGTTGGATAAAGACTTTTAAAAGTAAAAATAAAAACAAAATAAAAAAAAATATTGATGAATAGATATATTATAAAATAATTTTATAACTATATATATTATGGATTTTTTAAGAAAACTGATATGTTTCTTTTCGCTTTCATATAGTGTTTTTGCATATGATGATAATTATGATGACGATGATGATTATGAAGAAGTTAAAATTATAAAGAAAAAGAAACATAATAATCGTAACAATAATAGAAAAAGTAATAAAAATTCAAAACAGAGATCTGGTATAATTCACACATTAACAGATAAAATACATTTGTGTACTGATTTTAACATTGTTAATGGTCCAAATATTAAAGAAATAGCTTTAAATACAGATTTAAAAAATATAAACAATAAAACTGATGATAGTTTGGGTGTACTTACATATATTTGTCCAACTGCTTTTTTAGGATATAATTTCAGTAGATCAACAGGAATAAGTATTAAAACTGGAGTTGCAAATACTCTACAAACACAAATTAATAGATATAAATTTAAAGTATGTGTTGTTTTTAGATATAATTTAAACTTATTATTAAGTTTAAGATTATTATTTGAAGGTGGAGTAGGTTATTGTTTTGGTTTAAAAGAAGATAATAGAAAATTTAAAGTTGATAATGGAAATTCATCAATATTTAAAGATTTATCAACTTTTTTTGATACAAAAGTAGATCCATTAATATTTTGCGCTAATTTTGGAATAGGATTTTTATTTTTTAGTTTTCATTTAGGAGGTGAAGTTTCATTATCTAAATTATTAAGTAAACATGATGGTACATCAGTAAATAATAATTATAAAAATATATTTAATGAATATCTTAATAAAAAAGGGACTAACTATCTTATTGATATGTTAAATATTTCTCTGAGATTTTATCCTTTAATGCTTGTAGATTATATATTAGGTTGGCTAATATAATTAGTTTTGGTTTGTAAATAAAAAAAAATTAACTTTATTTATAATGGTTGATTTTGTAAAAAGATTAATTTTAATTTTTATTAGTTGTTTTAATATATTTTGTTATTTTGATGATGAAGAAGATGATGATAATGATATAAAATGTAAAAAAATAGTTTTTATAAGTAAATACCATATTAATGATGAAAAACAAGACGCTTATGGTGAAAATAAAAAGATAGGTTTTTTAAAAAAATCTGATATTTATCTTTCGTTAAATGTTCTTAACGTACCGTCTTTTATTGAAATTGGACATTTTAATTTAATATCAGAAAATGATGAGTATTCTTGGTTATATTATCTAGATCCTGTATTATCTTTTGAATATAAGATTAAAGACAACTTGGGTTTGGCTATCAAATTCGGTGCTAATAAACGTTTACAGACACTTATTAATAGATATATGTTAAAACTTTGTACTACAGTAAATTATTATAAATACCTAGGTAAAAATATTACATTAAATATTGAAGGTGGTCTTGGATTTTGTTTTGATGAATTAATTAGATTTAGTTTAAAAAATATTGGACCAGATGGAAGATTAGAATTTTATAATCACCTATACGATTATTTTGATACTACAATAGAAAATATATTATTATCTCTTTATGCAGGTTTAGAATATAAATTTATTAGCCTACATATAGGAGGTGATGTATCATTAACTAAAATATTGACATCTAGCTTAAATAGAGAAGTGGATGCTAAATATAAAGAACTTATATATAAATTTGAAAATAATAAAATTACTAGTTATATTTATGATCTATTATGTCTAGAATTCAGATTCCATTTCTTTAAATTTGTTACCTTCTTACTTAACAAGTAGTTACTTTCTAAGAAAGTAGCAAAGATACGTTTTGACATTCGTCAAAACAAGAATATATTATGTTTTTTTTTACTTGGTTACTTTTAAAGTAACTTTCGACATGTAGTCGAAACAAAGAATATATAATGATATATAAAAAGTTAATATTATTGGATTCAATGTCACGTTTGTTGCTTACTTTTAAAGTAAGTTGACCTACTTTTAAAGTATGTCTCAATCGGCGAAGCGGCTATACAAATTAAAAAAACATTTATTTTAGTAAAATTTTACTGTTTTTTATTATATTTTTTATATACAGTTTTGGATAATTATTATTTTTTTTAATTACAAATTTTAAAATTAAAATATTCGAAATATAAGTAAATAATGTGCAAAATTATAACTATCTTTAAAATATAGATAGACTATGGATATGGCTGA
>Ga0256405_10001737_pt1 | contig 56495 bp, 84 predicted proteins | sample RumenRJG_02DNA_FD_189096 | JGI IMG/M metagenome (GOLD analysis project Ga0256405, IMG submission 189096) | Bovine rumen microbial communities from Lethbridge, Alberta, Canada - RJG_02 | ecosystem: Host-associated > Mammals > Digestive system > Stomach > Rumen | place: Canada: Alberta... | reverse complement strand
TATACTCATAATGATGGTAGACTTATTGTTGTTGCAAGAGAACTTGGTAGACCTACTGTTGAGGAAGTAGACTGGAGTGACTATGATTAAATTAAACAATATTAGATATAATATAGTTTCTGGAAGCACAACATTGAGGCCAGTTGATGATGGTATACAGCATTTAACAATGATGATTGTTGCTAAAAATGAAACTGTGGATCCAGATATTGGAGAAATATCTTTTAATTTTGAAACTGATATTTTTGATGATGATAATTTTGTAGTTCGTGATGTGACTGCAGAACTTTTCTGTGCTGAATTTATAGATGTAATAGGAACATTTGAGGTAACAGAGACAACATATCACTTCTATGGAAAAGCTAATATTGATTGGAATGATGAATTAGGAAAAGATGTAGAAGTTGATATAACAATAAGTAAAATTTAGAAAGGAGAAAGATAATGCCTAATAATGTTTTAAGCGATAAAAATATTGCTGACGAGAGACAAGATGAGCAGGTGTTACATGGTATACAACCTAAACATCAATTGTGTTATAAAGTATTTAAAGCCTGTAGATTATTTGCTATATTTGCAGCGGCATTTGCAGTTATTGCAGGTATTTTAACCTTTGTTGAGGCTACTTCAGTTGTTACTGGAACTTCTTTCTATAGAAAATATATATTTGGTGGATTTATTGTTTTAGCTCTATTCTTCACTGCAATTGCGGTACTTGATAGAGTTTTATTTTTGAGAAGAGCACCGTTTGATGACTGGGTATTTGAAATTGCTCAGAAAATGATTGGTACTGAAATCTTATTCTATGATAGTAAATATATCTATTTAAGCTATGACAGACATGGTAAAGAAGTAGATAAGAAAGAGTTTGTTACTGAAATGAGTGACAAGTCAGTACATTATTCTTATTTCTATGTTAAGACAGATATTGATGCTGGATTTATCGTAGTTGAATGTAAGAAGAGAGCTCCTATTCCTGAAAGAGCATCATTTAAACCAGATGATGATAAGTTTTGGAATATTATGCCACTTGGTTTAACTATTCACCCTACTAGACAACAAGTTGCTCCATTAGGTTGGTATCTTAATGATACACAGGAAAACGAAGAACTTTATAAAACAATTCCTTCAACCAGCTTCTTAATTGCCGGTGGTACAGGATGTTTTCAGAAATATACTGCAATTCCTATGGAAGACACTATTATTAAGTAAGGAGAAACAATTATGTTTTATGGTGCAATATTAGGCGATTATGTAGGTAGTCGTCTTGAATTTATTGAAAATAAAAACAAAGACGTTGAATTATTTCATGAGGCTTGTGAATATACAGATGACTCCATTATGACCTTAGCGGTAAAAGAAGCATGTGACAGAATTAAAAATGAGGGTTATGATATTTATGAACAAGTAGAACAGTATTTTACTGAGGCTCTAAGAAAATGGGGACATGCTTTTCCTTATGTGATGGGTGGTTATGGTGCTAGTTTTAATCGTTGGTTAAACTCAAAAGAACCTAAACCTTATTATTCTTGGGGAAATGGTTCAGCAATGAGAGTATCACCAGTTGGTTGGTATTTTGATACTTTGGAAGAAGTAGAGAAGTTTGCTGAATGGTCAGCAAAACCTACTCATAATCACCCTGAAGGAATAAAAGGAGCTAAAGTAACTGCTGGATGTGTATTCTTAGCAAGAACTGGACATACAAAAGAAGAGATTGAGGATTATATTAAACAATATTATATATTAGAAAAATGTGATGATATTAGACCCACATATCATTTCAAATCTTCTTGTCAAGAAACAGTTCCTGTTGCTCTAGAATGTTTCTTAGAGTCAAAAGATTTTGAGGATGCAATTAGATTGGCTGTCTCTATGGGTGGAGATGCTGATACAATGGGAGCTATTACAGGTGCAGTTGCTGAGGCATTTTATGGATTACCAGATAAGTTCAAAGCAAAAGGAGAAGAGATTGTAAAACAAATTTTATCTAATGCTAATAAGATTGATGATAGCTTCCTTGACGGGAATATCTAGTAATCAAAAAGTAATTTACTTTATATTTCAAAATACTTATAATATATTTATAAATGCAAGGATGGGAAAAATTAATGAATGGCAGATTAAAAGGTAGATTAGATAATTGGGTTAAGACTCTTTCAAGTAAAGAGATTGATGCTGATGTCTTAAGAAAAATGTTGAGTAATAATAAAGAATATAATACTCCAACACAATATAATAATGCTTTTTCATATCTCACATCCTTAGGTTATATTATTCATGATGATGAAATTGAAGTAGTTAAGGACTATGTGCCGGAGGAAAATATAGAATCTGAGGATGAGTTCTTCTCAAATGATGATGAAAAAGAAGAACTTGAAGATATTGATATTGATTTATTTAATGAATTGATTTCAGTGGATGCTGAACAAGAAGATATAGTAGATAAAGAAACTGAAAAATTTGACGAAAAGCAAATTCCAAGTAGTATTTTAAGTATTTATTTACATGACATTGACAATCATGACACCTCTATTCTCACAAGAGAAGAAGAGGTTGATTTGATGCAAAAAATTAGAGAAGGTGATGAAGATGCCTATAATGAAATGGTTTATCACAATCTCAGATTAGTATTAAAGATTGCTAGATCATATTATAAAAGTTCTAGTACTGGTGCTTCATTAGATTTAATGGATCTAATACAAGAAGGAAATATAGGATTGATTGAGGCTCTTAATAGATTTGATGTCTCATTAGGATATAAGTTTAGTACTTATGCAACCTGGTGGATCAAGCAAAAGATAATGAGAGCCATTCATAATAATGGTAGAACAATTAGAATTCCAATTCATTTGATTCAGTATATCATGACAATTAAGAGAATAATGCTTAGTTATGAAAATGAATTTGGAGAAGAGCCTTCTTATCAATATGTAGCTGATTATATAAATGAAAATAAATTATGTAAGCATATTAGAACACCCTCTACAGCAGAAAAAGTAGAAAAAGCTCTATATTACTGGCAAGATCAAACAACAGTGTCACTCTCAGTACCTGTTGGAGAAGATGAAGATTCAACTTTAGGAGAATTTATACCTTCAATGGATCTTACTCCAGAACAAAATGCTGAAAAAGGTTTCTTAAAAGAGTATTTAATTAAAGGATTAGATGAAAATCTAAAACCAAGAGAAGCTTTCATAATTAAACAAAGATTTGGATTTAATTCTGAAAATAAAGTCTATACTCAAATGGAACTTGCTGATAAGTTAGGTTTCTCATATCAGAGAGTCCAGCAAATAGAAAGTAGAGCTTATAAAAAGCTTGCTAAAAGTAAGTTTGGTAAAATGATAAAGAAGTATCTAAGGGAAAATTGATAAACATGGAATATTATAAGAAAAACATAGACAGCAACGTAATGACAGCTGAAGAAGAATATGAAGTTTTCACTAAAGTAAAAAATGGTGATACTGATGCTAGAGAAAAGGCTATTACTAGAAACTTAGGTTTAGTATATTCTATAGCAAAAATATATAATAAACCAAGTTTGTTAGGAACCTTTTCATCTGATGATCTTATTCAGGAAGGTATGATAGGCCTTATGATGGCTGTAGATAGATTTAATCCTGAATTAGGTAATAGATTTTCTACATTTGCAACTTATTGGATCAAACAAAGTATTATTCAGTTTATAATAAAGAATGGTAGAACTATTAGAATTCCTTCTATTAATATGAATCAGATTATTTCAATTTTTAAAGCACAGGTTGCTCTTAACGCTAAAAATAATAGAGAGCCTACTATGCAAGAAATTGCAGATTATTGCAATGAAAATGGTATGAATAGAAAGAATAAGAAAACTGATGGTACAAGAAATCCATTAACTGCAGAGGAAGTTGCCAACTATCTCGATACTTATGAAAAAGCATATCCTTATTCTTTAGACAAAGAATATGAGGATGAGGAAAAAGATGACACTAGTCTTTTAGTTGATAGTATTGAAGATCTTGTTATTGAAGGTCCTGAAGAAACAACAGAAAATAAGTATTTAACAGAAGTAGTTGACAAAGCAGTTAATAAGTTAGATGATAGAAAGAAAAAGATTATACAAATGAGATTTGGCTGGGATGATAAAAAGCCACTTACTCTCAGAGAAACTGCTCCTCATTTTGGAGTAACATATGAAAGAGTAAGACAATTAGAAAATGATGCATTGGAGGAAATTGAAGCACAATTACATGCTTCACATAATGATACATTATGATATACAAAATTCAATTTTCAGATAATAGCTTTTATTTAGTAGATGAAAATTTTAAGTTATGTCTATTTAGAAATGCTGAAGCTAAAATACCAATTAGAATACCAATAACTACTTATTTAAAGAGAGGAGAATTGTTCTTCAGAAACTGGGTATTTATCGATGAACCAGAGCCGGGTTTTAGAATTCCTTTAAATTTTAGTATTACTGAATTTGAAAATAATGAAAACCTGAAGTTAAATGAGAGATATAAATATTCTAATGATATTGAAATTGGTGATAAGGTAAAAGGACCTGACGGTCCTAGAACTGTTTCAGAACTTCACACTGGTGAAGATGAAATGTTTGAAATTGATATAGATGGTGTAACATATACTGTAAATGGCGGTCATGTTCTTCATTTAATAAATAAAGAAACAAATGAAGCAATTGACATGCCTGTTAATGTATTTTTGCTTATGGATGATGACTTCCAGAGCAGTTACTATATGGAGAAGATTATTACAGATTAGTTTCTAGTTTACAGTTTTGTTTCTGTGGTTTATAATATAGAAGAGATGAAAACCTTATAGAGACATCTTAATAATACATCAAATTAGATATTGGTCCACTGATTTGATAAAGTTCTAGTCTTTGTACTAGACGTGGATAATATCATCTTTCACTTTAAAATTTATTTAGATAGATGATAATTCCAGAATAACTATGAACTTTGTTCATAGAGTGAAAAGGAGTTTTTATTTATTATTATGAGACGTAAAGTATTGACACTGATATTATGTGCCTTGCTTACAGTTTGTATATTACCAACATATACAGCTAGTGCAAGTTCATATGATGTCAAGACAAGAGAGTATTTCTCAGCTGCAGATTTTGCAGCACCAATTCCACAAAATGAGTGGTGGAAGCCTATTCAAATACCAGAAAAGAATTTGAATATTGCAGAAGTTCAGGCTGATATAAATAATATCTATAATGAGCCTATGAGTCTTTCTGTATACACATTAGTTCCTGTTGGCACTTATTACATCACTGCATATTGTTCTTGTTCTAAGTGTTGTTGGCCTTCAACAAACAAGACAGCTTCAGGTACAACATGTCACTATGAAGATAATCCTTGGGAACCTACCACATGTGCTATTGATAGAAAGTTACATAGTTTTGGTGATACTTTTTATTTAAAGAGTGAGGGTAGAATGTATGTAGCAGAAGATACAGGTTCTGCAGTAAAGGGTAAACATATTGACCTTTATTTCCCTGACCATAGTTATGTTCAGAGTTATGGAAGTCACTATGAAACTGTCTATACAGTAAAAACTGTATCACTTGGTGATACTGTTGCTATAGATTTTAATAAGTTTAATAATTTTGATATTTCTTATAGGTTTAATCATCATAGGAAAAGTAATTCTGAAGTAATTAAGAATTTCTGTCCTATGAAGTATACTCAAAATATAGAATTATTAACAATAGGAGAATAATATGGAATATAGAATAGCCACACCAGATGAAGTTGCTAAGCAATTTGACTGGTTAATAGAACAACACAAACATGATCCTTTGCAAGAAGCTGATTGGACCAGATGGAAAAAGGAAACTGTTAGTGATGTTAAAAGTGGCTTAACTATTCCTTATTATGGCTTTATTGGAGATACTTGTATCTGTGAAGCCTATGCAAAAATAAGCAAATTAGTAGATTATGATCTTATAAAAAAGAATAGACCATATCTATTTGCTTTTAGGACCAGAAAAGATTATCAAGGTCAGCATTATTTTACTGGCCTTTTTAATTATATGATTTCAGACCTTAAATCAAGAGGTTACTTAAAAGTCTCAGTAGGAGTAGAGTCTACTGAAACTAAAAATAAAGAAATATATAAGCATTATGGTTTTAATTATCATTTAATAGACATACCAGAAACTTATAGTGATGGTAGTGAACATATTGTAGAGTATTATGAAAAAATATTATGAGGTAGAGAGAAAATTATGAAAGGAGAACGAGGATGCTATATTCGGTTTATGTAAGATTTACAGTCTTTGGCGATGAAAATGAGGTTAATGAGTTTACATTTGATTTAGGAAAAGCAGATATTCTGTATTTCAGAGATCAAAAAGATTTCTTTGTAAGTGGTGATTGCATAGAAAAAGTTAGAAAAATACTAGACGAAAAAGGAAACTTAACATATAAAATATACTAAAAATTGGGAACACACTTGGAGGATACTATATGATTGTATATCAAGACGATAAGGTGATTGTCGATGCTAGTGTAGATGTTCCAGTTGTTATCACAATTATTAGTAACAATAAAGAGTATCATTATATGATGGACGGATCAACTAATGATAAATGTCCGTATGATGAAGATATTAAAGCATGGATCAAAAAAGCTAGATTAGAATTGAATGAGATCATTTGGGCAAAGAAAGAGAATAGACAACCTCATCCAATTACTATTACAACACCATTAAAGTTAAGAGTAAAATTAAATTTACATCTATAAAGTTATTAACTTATAAAAAATTTTGAATATAATATATACAAAAAAGAGGTATTGCTTATGTCTAAGGTAAAAGAATTTTATGGCAAGAAAGAAAAAGCACGTCATCAACTTAGAAGATATGAAACTAGGCATAAGAAATTAGATAGAGCTAAGAAGTATAAGGATAATGTCTATATGTTCTGTAAAGGCTATTACGTACTTGATGAAAGAACACATTACAGACGTAAAAAGGTCTCTATTCCAGAACATGATGAAGAAGTATATGTTACTTATGATTTTAGCCAGCGTAAGATTATTACAAAGATTATTCATAGACCAGCTTATATTGCTAATTACAGAGTAGAAGATAGAATTCAAAAGATCTTCCACGTCAAGCAGGCAAAAACTGATATGAAATATTACAAGAAATTTGCAGCTAGACATTTTAGAAGAAATAAGAACTTTGATGAAGAAAACTATGAAGTACTTAAGGGCTCTAAATACAAAAGAGATTATGAAGTTTTATGGAATTTATGGTAAGATATGAAAAGTAATAGAGAAGAACTAATTAATGAAAGAAGAGAACTGATGCTCAGATTACGTGAGCTACTCAGAAGAAAGCAGTATAGTGGCGGTATGAAATACTATGATGCTGATATTGTAAACACAAAACTTAGATTAAAGGAATTGAAAGATATTTTAGATTCATGAATAATTTATTTGATTATGCAACAAAAGAATTAAGTCAAGATGCATTTTTAAGATGGCTATTTGAGTCTTGGAAAGATAAAGATCTCAAAGACATTGTAATGGATCTTTTTAATAATTTTGGAATTGATATTGATTATGATGACATTGTTAATGTTACTACTCATAAGGTAAGTAATATTGACATTTCAGTTATAATTGAAACCAAAACAAAACCTATCTTGCTCTTAATTGAAGACAAGACAGAATCTAATGCTCATGACAATCAATTACTTGTCTATGATGGTAAAATTTTTGGAGCTTTGAAAGATGATGGAACTCATACTTTTATTGCTCTTGAAAATTTGAATAGTAAAATGGGCAAGAAAATATTTAATATTCCTAATAATAAAGAAGATAAAGTTGCTTTAGATTTTAAAGTTTACAGAGTCTTTTTCAAAACTGCATTATTAACTGATCTTGATTATTTATACATAAATGAAACAAAAGTTCTTCCTGAAACATACTCAGCTGCTGGTAGCGCTGGTAAAGAAGGATGGAAAACTTTTGATGTCAATGATATTTATGACATCTTAGAAAAGTATAAATATTCAAATAATATACTTATCAATATGTATATTGATAGGCTTACTACTATCCAAAAAGAATTTAACAACACAGCAATGCCAACCACTGATGATCCAAGAGATTGGTATATTTACTTTACAAATGTACTTGTTCCTTATTTTAGAAAGAAAGGTTACATAGTTGATGCTTGGAATTTTAGAGGTAAGGATGCTGGATTTGGCCTTAAACTTGGATATGCAGATTCTGACTACAATGATTTTGATAGTAGAAAGAATGAAAGACTTTATTTGCAATATTCAAATAAGAATATAAATAAAGGTACTATAAAATTACTTTTATCTACAGATCAAAAAGATAAAGAATATTATGATAAGCATCAAGATGAGGTTCTTAAACTCAAACTTGAAATAAAGAGAATGAATGATGCTTTTGGATTATCTAAATATCCATTGGCAACAAAAGATTCTTATTTAAAGCCTGAAAGTAACATAGTTGCAGCAACTCAGGCATTACCTACAAATTCTACTGAGGATTTGATTAAATCCTTAGAAATTGCTATAGAACAATTAAAATATATTGAACATGATTTAAAAATGATATGAGGTGAAAATTATGAAAAAGCTAGAAAAAGATGAGTTAGATGCATTTGTTGCTCAATTGAATAAACAAAACGTAATTGATGATAGAAAAAACAAGTACAGACTTGCAAAGTATGATGCAGCTGTCTTTGATGAAGACGAAAGACCTCTTATCAAATTTTATCCCGACTATCTTAAAGGAGTCAGAGACACCATGATTGCTTTAGGATATGATGAAGGTTGGGTAAATGACACATTTAGAAAAGCATTAGAAAAGAGTTTAATTTAATGTATTTAAAAACAGTTTGGGATTTAACATATGAAGAATATGTAGAGCATCTTTTAAGAAAGTATGGTCCTGCAAAACATGACTATTTTGACTCAAAAGGAAACTTTACTGCTTCGAGAACATGGACAGATGGGCTAGAATGTCATCATATTGATGAAGATAAGATACCTAATCTTAGTGATGATGATGCTTGGCTTGTCTATCCTGAATATCAAAAAGCAAATAGATTAGTTTATTGTAATAGAATTGAACATCTTATTCTTCATGCTAAGATTGCAAAAATGAACAATAATAAAAAGAGTCTTAGAGGAAGTATAGGTTACTTTAAGGGTGGACCTGAATTACTCATAAGAAGATTAAATGATGATTATACAAATCCTCCAAGAGATTGGTCTTGGAATTCTAAAGTATATTTTAAGATTAAAAACTGGATGCCTCTTTATGTACAAGTTCTCAAAAGAATAGAACTTGATATGAAAGAGCTTGGCTATAGTGATGATGAAATTTATGATTTATTATTTACTAGTAGCAATAGAGAACCAGAATCTATAATAGAAATGTATGATAAAATAAATTTGATAGATACTATGGTAGTGTAACACTTTAGTAACAATCTATTTAATAATAATATACAATGCCTCTGTATATGCAGAGGTAAATTTATTTTCTAGAAAGGAGTAAACAGTGAAGAAAGTAGTAATTGTTCTCTTGGTACTATGCTTAACAATTGGAAATATTAGTTATGTATATGCTGAAGATACAATTGACACAACAGAACCAGTTGTAGAACAAACTGAACCAGATAAAAAAGATTCTGAAAAAGAACCTGAAGATGATCAGAAAGAACAAGATGTTGAGAAAGATTCTACTGATTCACCGGGACTTTCAGAAAAAGATAACAAAGAACTTAATGAGACAGAAAAGTCTGTTGAACAAGAGCCTAATGATGAACAGAAACCTAATGAACAGGATTCTGATGCAGAAAACATAAAAGATTCTGATACAAAAGATTTTGAAGCAAAAGAACCTGTAATAGTAAAGGCTCCTAGTAGAGCATCTAATATCATCACATATGATTCTGATACAGAAAAATATTTTTATGATGGTGAAGAACATAATGCTTTTCCAACTTCTGGAGAATATGTATTAGGCTCAGAAATTATCTTAAAATCTCAAGTAGCTCCAACTGGTACATTAGTTATTGATTTTAATAATTTTGACATTATAGATGAATATACTGGTACAAACTGGTTATTTACTATTCAACAAAATGATGATGTAACTTTTAAAGGAACAGGTAATCTTATATATAATTCTAGTAAACTTCACACTGCTATTTATATAAATAATGGTGGTAGATTTACCATGACTGATAATATTACTATTAAAGATTTTGCTACTTCATCTAATGGTGCTGCAATTAGTATAAATCATGTTAATGATGTAGCAATAATGTCAGGTAATTCAAAAATATATAATTGTTTAACTAATGCCTCTACTGGTGGCGGTGGTGTAAATGTATATAGAGGAAAATTTTATATGCAAGATAATGCCTCAGTAGACAGTTGTCAAAATACCTATTCTGCAGGTGCAGAAAAGAAAGGTAATGGTGCTGGAGTACAGGTAGGTAATAATGGTACTCTTTACATGTCAGACAATAGTTCTATTGTAAATTGTCATGGAACAGGTTATCATGGAGCAGGAGTTGACTTATGGAGTTCAGGAATTATGCATATTTCTGGCTCTCCTACTATTTTGAATAATACTAATGGTAAAGATTTTCCATGTAATCTTTATGCCGGATGTCCAGTTTTTGTAGATGGAATTATGAATGGTGAAGAGCATTCTATTGGTATTAGTATTCAAACTGATCCTGTATTCACTAGAGGTTTAAAAGAGCATAATCCAGATACTGATATTGAGGAACTTATTGAGATATTTGTTTCAGATAGACATTACTGGACAGATTTACCTAGAAATTCTGAATATACTATTATTCAACATGATGGAATTGAAGCAGAGCAGGCTCCAATAATTACAGTACATTTTATGTATAATTATGGAGATGCTGGAGAGTATTTATCAAAAGACGTAGTTCCCGGTGGTACTACAACAAAACCATCTGATCCTTCTAGAACAGGATATAATTTTAATGGTTGGTATAAAAATCCTGAGTGTACTGGAAGTGCTTGGTCAGCTTCAAATGCTGTACCTGTACATGATGATTTGTATTTATATGCTAAATGGATTCCTAAGCAATATACAATTACAACTCAAATAGCTGAAGGATCTGAAGATTATGTAACTATTTCTGATTCTGCTACACAAGATTATGATTCTATTTATGAACTTAGTGCTGAAGTAACTAATGAACTTTATTCAATTACTTCTATTAAGATTGATGATACTGAACTTCTTACTGAACCAGTATCTCAATATCAAGAATCAATCACAGTAGATGGAAATCATACGATTAAAGTTATTACAGAGAAAACAAAAGCAACTGTTACTTTAACTGTAACTGAGAATGACTATACAGATAAATTTGTACTCATTTCAACAAATCCTCTTATTGTAGATATAAATTCAAATGCTGAATTTGAGTATACTTTAGAGGAAGGTTACTATATTGAAAAAATGATAGTAAATGGAGTTGAAGTTGAGACATTTGAAAACTGTACAATTGAAAACATTCAAGATGATACTAATGTAGAAATTACAATTGGTAAAATGTTAGAATTCAATGTTACATATACAGGTGAAATAGATCAAATAACTTCACCTATTGAACCATCTTCTCTTATTCTTCCTGGATCAAATAAACAATTTGATGTTACAGTTCAAGATGGTTATTACATTTCAGAAATTATTATAAACGGAGTTAACCAAACTTTAGACAATGAACTAGCATCTTATAGTTTTGATCTACAGAATATATTAGAAGATCAAAATATAACTATTAAGGTTTTGAGAAAAGTAGAATTGATCCCAGAACCTACTGGAGTTGAAAATACTCTTAGCTTGCCTTTATTCATGATAATTACATTAGCAATTATTACACTAATGACAAGCAAATTAAAAAAGAAAATAAAAGAGTAGTCTTTATGGCTACTCTTTTTGTGTTTCTATAAAAAGTTATAATATTATAATAAAAGTTATTTACAGTCTCTTTAGAATATGATAATATAGAATTATCAAAACAACAAGGAGACTCTTATGGCTGAAGTAATTGCTGTAGTTATTATAATCTTGGTACTTATTTCTAGATAAGATAAGGAGAAAAATAAAATGAGAGATATTATTACATTGATTGTTGGAATCATCTTAACAGTTGCTTGTGCAGCACTTACAATTATTGGTGCTGATGGTGTTTTTCTTGCTATTGGTGGAACAGCTGTAGTAAGTGGTGTACTTGGTGTCATCTTTACAGCTATTGGAATTAAGCAGAGCAAAAAGAAGAAGGCAGAACCTGTTGAGACTGAGGAAGTTGACAAGGCTGCATAAAAAGTAATAAAACTTCTATTTACAATACTATTATTTTTGGTATATAATAGTATAAAATAACTTAGGAGTTTTAGTATGGATATTAATGAAGTAATTAGAGAGTATGATAATCTTAGACATCAGGCTGAAAGGCTGGTAGCTGAGTATTTTGGTGTTTCTGGTTATAAGGTAGCTAATGTAAATATTGAAGATGACATGCTTCTTATTTCATACTATGATATTAGCTGTCCCAATACAATCAAGGTTCCTAAGGCATGGCTTGATCTTAGTGATGAAGAACTTACCATTGCTAATAAAGAATTTGCTCTTAAGAAGCATGAAGAATACATGGCTGAGCAGGAAAATATCTTTGCAAAGCAGAAAGCTGCAAAGGAAGCTCAGGATAAAGCTCTATATGAAGAGTTAAAGGAAAGATTTGGATAAACTGAATTTACATACTGATTTCTTATTTGAGGCAATTGCAATAGTATTTGCCTCTTTACTATATTCAAATACAGAATTTTTTCTTACTTTGGTTAGCTGTGTAAAAGCAGTTCTAAAAATAGTTATATTTATTTTATATTTTTGTATTACAGCTATTCATTGTTATATTACTAATTGGCAGCCTATTAAGCTGTCTTCTAACAACACAAGAGAGGAATCTTTTGTCTTAATTTCTCAAGACGCTGTCTATAGAAGTCTGTAATATTTTTCTCTATCTTTAAATTTTTATTTTAGAAAGGAAAAATATTTATGACTTTATATGGATTTTTTGGTGGACTTATATTACTTGTGTTTGCTATTTGGGCTATTTTATTTATTATATCTATAGGTACTGATAACTTTGCTTTAGGAGCATCTTCTTCTGTTGCAACTATAGGTTTAGTGTTTGCTATATCTGCAATATCATTAAATACATATAATGATATGCTTGACATATCAAGATATGAAACTGAAGCTAAATATGATCTAGTTGAATATAATGAAAAGACTTATTACATAACAGAAGATAATGAGTTACATGATATTGAAATTAAAGGTGATTTTGTATATTATACCAATGATAATTCTTATGTTGAAATAAAAACATATAATCATGGTCCTATTAAGGAAACTAGAGAAGTAATTTATCTGAAGGCAGATAATATTAAGGAGATCTAAAATGTGTGAGATAAAATATCCTTCAACAACTTTAAAAGAAGCTAATAGAGTATATAATAATATCATTGACTCTTTTAAGAAAGAGTCAACTGAATCTTGGAATTATATTGAAAGTCTTTTTGAAAAGCATACTAAGACTAAAAAGTGGTTAACAGGTACAGCAATTGCAGTAGGAGTTTCTGCTGTTTTTGTTCCTTTCTTTTTATTATTGTTTCATACTGCTGCCACTACATGGTATGCAGTGGATGGAGATTATACTACTGGAGTATCAACTTCACCTTATTATCTCATTTGGTCAATTTTGCTTAGATTAAGTATATTAAGTCATGTTATTTGTGGTGTTATTCAAATCATGAATAATATAGATATTCATAAAGCTTCTTATGGAGAACCATCTGGAATCATTGCAGATGCTATAGAAAAGTATAGATATAAGTGTTCTAAAGAAAAAAGAATTGATTATATTAATGCTTTAAGAGCACTCTGTAGGCGTAAACTTGCCTATGGAGAAGATATAAGTGAATTTAATTATCAATTCTTAACATTTGGTGAACATTATAAGGCTTTTTGTAATGAAATAATTAACATTAATAATTTACAAAAAATTAATCCTAATAATTTGAAAGTTATTGGCTTTGAGATTAATGAAGATGTTGTTAATTCTATTGAATATAAGGAAATGTATATTCCTTATGTAACATTAGAGGAAAATATCAAGGGTAAGTTTTCTCAGCAGTATAAGCTTAGATTAGCTTTAGAAACATCCTCTAAGGAAGAAGCTAGTGACATTATTAGGCAGATGGCTGATAAGGAAAACATCATAATTGATTTGTCTTATATTGATGAAGTATTTGCAAAAGTAAAATATTAAAAGTTTACAAGGCCTCTATATTATAATATAATAAAAAATATGGAGGTTTATATGGATAAACATATTGAAAACATAGTAATTGGTAAGCCTTTATTTGAGGCTAAGGAAATGTTTTCTAAGTCTGATGAAGACTGGGAAGAGACAGAGAAGGAAATGACTTTCTACACTGAAGAAAGATTTCTTCCTAAGATCTTGGTTGAGTTAGGCTTTTATCCTTCAATTGGTGAAATTAGAAGAAATAGGCCTGATCTTTGTATTACATTGGATCAGCCTATTTTTATTGATAAGTTAAAAGTAAGAAAGAAAATGTTTGTTTGGATTTGTGTAGGAGAATAACCAAATGAGAGAATGGCATTATCCAATTAGAGATGGTGGTATCACAGGTATTAAAACTCTAATTAAGAAACTTAGAGAATCTACATATCTTCATAATATTATTTGTGATACATATTTTCTAAGACAAGATCCAGTAGATATGAAAATCTCTATTGATACTCCAGATATTAAAGAAAATAATTCACTTATAGATTGGCATAGTGGAATTATTATCAAGACACTAAAGGAATATGGTTTTACCGGAGTTCTTAAAACTAATGGAAAGAAGAAAGTAATAGTAATTACTAAATTTGATGAAACTTCAGATGAAGCTCAAAATTACTTAAATGATATTTTAATGTATAGAGAATAATATGGAAAAGATAATTAAAAATTTAAAAGAATATAAGGAACATAAAAAGAAGTTAAGAGCATTCAAGTCATATCATCATGACATAATCTTTAACTATGACATCTCAGAAAAGACAGGAGATCTTCCTTTAAGTAGATGTGATAAGATTACTCTTAGTGGTTCAAAGGCATATAAAAGAATTTATAAAGAACTTCTTAATTTAATTAAGACTCATTATATTGCAATTCTTGATAATGAAGTATTTGTCACTGTTCATTCTATTGGTGATAGAGGTGGTTGTACAAGATATGCAGAAAAGTGGAGTGAATCTAATCATATAAAAGTAAATGACATGAAGTTTACTTTTACTCTTGAAGATCTTATTGATTATAAACATATTGGTAATGTAAAAGAAATCATTGACTATCTTTATATTTCTAATAGATTTAAGACAGAAGAAGAACTCTATGAAGAGCAGAAAAGACATGAAGAGTGGGTTCATCAGTTAGAGAATGGTAGACATATTAAAAGACATGTAGCTGATGATGGTTATACTGTCATTAAAGTATACAAAGGAATTTGTGAAAATTGTGGAGCTGAAATTGACCAGGAATTTCATAACACACCTGTATGCAAGAATTGTGGTACAGAAGTAGAACTTAATTTCTTTGATAAAATTGAAACTGTTGTTTCAAATAGTCCTCAAGGAACTGGAGCAGCATATAAGCTTAGGAGCTTACTTAAAGATGAATGAGTGTTTAGGTGCTTTTGGTAAAATAGAGTACACATTTTGTAAAGAATGTGGAGCTTACTCATATTATTATCCTAGAGTAGAGAAAAGAGTAGTTTGCCCTAATTGTGGTAAAGAATTTGATATTACAAAAGTTGTAATAAAGAAAGTTAGGAGAATAAAAAATGAAGTGTCCTAAGTGTGGAACAGAAATGGTTTGGATGGGAAATATTCAAATTGTCATAAGAGATACTGATAAGTATTTTCATAAGCTTTCAAAGAAAGCTTTTCAGAGTAAAGATATAGAACTTTGGGGAGCTGACTGGGAAAGAGGAACATTATTTTGTCCTAACTATCTAAATTGTGGAAATCATCCAGACATAAATAAGGAGTAAAAAATGACTATTGATGAACAGATAAATAAGATTATTGAAACAGCTAAATCAACTGGTGGAAAGATTGAGTTGTATGTCAAGACAGATATTTGTGATGCTGATTATTCAATTAGTACATTTCAGTATAATGTAGATGATTTTGTTAAATATGAGATGGGTGATATTTATAAATTTTTAAGAACTATGGCTGATGATTGGAAATCGGTTAAAAATATGGGTCACTGTGCAGCTAGAAATGAAATTGAAGAAGCACATAGACAAACTATAGAGAATAGATGGGATGGAAAAGATGCCATTGCAGATAGATATAAAGATGTTTATATAGATGGTTTTGGTGAATATCTTGCTTATGGTATAGAACCTTATGAACCTCATACTGTGGTAGAAGCAAAACTTAGAGTTATTGTAGAGGAAGTTTAAGATGGAAGAAATATTTAAATGGTTTAATGAAAATTATCCTGAATATAAATTAGCATTAGAAGATGACTTTAGTTATGTTACTTGTACTCCAGTTGTAAGATATAAAATAGTTAATCCTAAAATTAGTAAAAATTATGCATTTGGTGGCATGATAATATGTGGTAAAGACTATAATAGAACTACTAAAGCTATAACTGAAGCTTTAAAAGAATCAATTTCAAAATTAATGAATAGTATTGGATAATTATATGAGACTAATAGATGCAGATAAGTTAATACCTACTTGTAAGTTTAGAGGAGAATGTCGTGGTGGAGACTGTGACAAATGCTCTAATAATGCAGTTGAGTGGTCAGATATTGAAAAAGCTCCTTCTGTTACATTAAATGTAGGAGAATGGAGAGATGATGGAAAGTGTCCTTTTTGTAAGAAAGGCACTGCTACTAATTTGTTTTACAATAATTTCTGTAGTTGTTGTGGAGCACAGTTATTTGGATATGAAGATCATATAAGGAAGTAATTAAATGAAAGAGATGAATGTTTTCTGGTGTGAAGATACACCTACACCTGATGAAATAAGAGAAGCTTTTTATTGGGTTATGAATAGTAATCATGCAGTAATGATATGTTGGAATAAAAAAGGTCAAGGAGACTTTACTCGTATCATTTCACCTGATACAGTTTCTCAATATTCAAACTATAAAGAATATTATAACAAAAATATACCAACATATTATGGTAGAATGAGAGGCTAATATGATTAGTAAAGAAAGTGTTAAGAAACTTATTGATTATGCAGAACAGGTTTGTGAATCAGCTTCTAATAGCCCATGTGGTTGTGATGCCTGTCTATTATTTGATGAAAGTAACATTGATGAGGATGGTAACTGTAATTGTCCTATGTATGAAGTAATTAGTGAAATTAAAGAACAAATGGAAGAAGAGTAATATGGATAAGAAGTGCCCATTTTGTGAAGATCATTGCAAAGAAGATACATTATATAATATGTATTATAATGATGCAGGTTATGTTTTTGAACCAATATTTGATATTAAATTTTGTCCACTTTGTGGCAAGGAATTGCAGGAAGATCTATGACAGATAAAAGAATTAGAATGGAATGCCCATTTTGTCATACAAAAGCTGAAGAGATTCAGCTTGTAGCTATAGGTAATTATGTAGAAGTAAGATGTCCTAATGATAAATGTGCAGTTAGATTTACAGGCACAAGTAAGCAAGAAGTAATAGATAGATGGAATAGAAGATAATTATGAAAAAGATTATAATTACTTTTGGAATTTTAATAACCATTACAGGTGGTTTAACCTTTGGAGTTAGTAAATTAGATGAATCAAAAGAAGAACATAAGTTTTCTAATATTGATTCACCTATGTTACACACTTCTTATGAAGAAATAACATTATTACCTGGAAATTATACAATTACAGCTCAATTAGGTTATTATGATGATATGGGAATTGAACATGAATGTGAAATAGTTAATGATCCTTCATCTGAAATATATCTTGATGGTTTTGAAGAAACTCAAGTTGTTATTAATGAAGAAACAACAATTACAGTGCCACATGTTAATTCAAGAAGGTTTTAATTATGAAATATATTGTGTATCAAAATTCTAGAACAACAAGTGTCAGATTAAATATTATTGGTATTTATGATACTGAGCAGATGGCTAATGCAGTTATAAATAAGGTAAGATCTAAATTACTTGAAAAGACAAAATTAACTCAAGACACTGAGTTATTTGTAATGCCTATTGAAGAAAATAAGACATATTCATTTGAGTATAGTGTTGGAGACAATGACATTAAACTTAATGGTCAATTACCTGAAGTAAAGAATTTAATAACAAAAACATTTGATAATGGTGGTTATCTTCCTTTCTAAGTCTATTTAATTATATAGGATTATAAAAAGGGAGAAAATTACATAATGAAAAATGTATTAGCCAAATTTATTATTGCTCTTTTTATTGCCAACTTGACTGCTGTGGCAATTTTAATTGACAGTTCTGATATTACAAATAGTATGATGGTTGTGCAAGTAACTGCACAAGAAACAAAAAGGAAACTTCCTGAACTAATTGATTTAAATAGTATAGATGCAAAAGCAGTAATTTTAACTCATAAACAAGGTAATCTTACTATAGAAGCACCTGAAGAGATTGTTGCAAAATTTACCTATGTTGAAGAACCTGTAGAAGAATATGTATATAAACCTACTACAGAAGAATTATTAGAAGCTGAGTTAGATTTACTTCCTGATGGACTTTTAGAATATTTATATGATAATGGTTGGGAAATAGAATTAACAGATATGAATTTGTCAGAAGAGTACGACTATCCAATGAGTATATGTGGAATTACTTTATATGATGAAAAACAAATTTACATAACAGATGGAACATATTATATAAGAAGAGTAACATTACATGAAGTAGGTCATGCTTTTGCTTATGAATCTGGTAAAGTAGATCTAACTAGAGAATTTAAAGAAATATATAATGAAGAAAAAGATTATTTTGTAGATTGTACCTCAATTGGAGACGGTCATGAAACTTCAGATGTACAAGAATATTTTGCATCTGTATTTCAAAATATGTTCTTAGATTATGAAGAAACTTATAATTCAGTTCCAGAAACAGTTAACTATATAGAAAGTATTGTATATAATATTATATAGAAGACCAGAAAGGAGACATGATAATGAAAACAAAGACACTTAAATTAACTGGTTGTACAGTTGGAGAACTAAAAGCAGCTCTTGAAAATATTCAAGATGATACATATATTAACATTGCTAATGTAGGTAACACTGGCATTGTTAAAGCTGTAGATATGGATATAACTGAGGGTAAAAAAGAATCTAGAGTTTGTATTAATATTGAAGCTGAAGGAGTAACAAAGTTCTAATGTTAGAGCCTGCAATTAACTACAAAGAACAGATAGAAAGAGCTTTTGCTAGAGAATTATATACCTCAAGATTATTTTGGTATGATGGTTGTATTGATAATTATGACCATGAAATCAAAACAGAAGGTGACAAATATTCCTATGCAATAACTCAAGATGGAAAGTTAATTGGCTATATTTCATATAGAGTAGACTGGTATGCTTCATGTGCATTTAATTTTGGTCTTATAAAATTTGAAAAAGGCCATACTAAAGTAATGTCTGAAGCTATTAGAGAAGTAATAAATCAAATTGAAAGTTATAAACTTCATAGAATAGATTTTAGATGTGTTAGTGGTAACCCTGCAAAAAGAGGTTATTCTGGCATAATAAGACAAATAGAAAAACAAAATATCTATACAGTAAGATCAATTGATTTTATTGACAATATTAAAGATAGAGAAGGAAATTATCATAATACAACAATGTTTGAGTTGATTAGAAAGGACTAAACATGAAAGATTCAAAGTATGAATCAGAAATTAATTATGAAGATGAAAGAGAAATCATAGAGCATCGTAAAGAAATGATAGGTAAATCATTAGCATGTGGTTTAGTCTTAGCTCTATTTGGATGTTTGCTTATTTATCTAATTAAGCCAAATATAACATTGCCTAAATTTAATTTATTTACTTCAGAGGCAGAAGAAACAACTAGAGATCCTGAAGCAGAAGTCATAGATTCTAAATTTAGAGAATATGATTATGACTTTGGAAACATATTAACTGTATATGGTATTCCATCTGGGTCAGACATAACAATTACAGATAATGTGGCTTATAAAAATTTAGAGCCAGGTAAAGAATATACAATTGATGGTTATTTATATGATGCAGATAATGAAAAGATTATTTGTACTCAAGTTACATTTATACCAGAAGAAAGTTGTGGAGAAGTACCTGTAGAATTTGATTTAAGCAAATGCAAAGCAGTACCCATACCTGAAAACTGGGATTTAAGTAAAATAGAGGTGAAAAATGGCTAAAGACTTAGAACTCAATGAATGTTTGGAAATCTTAAAGGCTAATAGAAGAATTAGCAAGGAAAGAAGATTTGTATTAGATGATGATGTCTTAGACATGTGTATTAGTATGGTTCAGAAGGAAATCAATTGGAGAAATTCTGATACTTATAAGAGAGGTATGCAATGATAAATAAGATAGTTATTACAGGTGGTCCTTGTGCAGGCAAGTCCACTGCGATGTCTAAAATTCAAGAGGAGTTAGGTCAATTAGGCTATAAAGTTCTTTTTGTTGCAGAATCAGCGACAGAATTGATTATGAGTGGAATAAGTCCTGCTGATAAGGATTTTCAGTATTATTTAACTAAGTATCAGATCCAGAAAGAAAAAATCTATGAGGATATGTACAAGGACTCTGATGAAAAGATACTCATTGTATGTGACAGAGGAGCTTTAGATAATAAAGCATATACGACCTCAGTTGAATGGAATTCAATACTCACTAGATTAAATACTAATGAAATTGAACTTAGAGATAACTATGGTGCAGTATTTCATTTAGTCACCGCTGCAAAAGGTGCAGTTGAGTTTTATACTACAGCCAATAATGCAGCAAGAAGAGAATCACCTGAGGAAGCAATTGAAGCAGATACTAAGACAATAAATGCTTGGACAGGACATCCTCATCTTAGGATTATTGATAATAGTACAGATTTTGAACAAAAAATAAAGAGACTTATAAAAGAAATCACTTCTTATTTAGGTGAACCTGAGCCATTTGAAATTGAAAGAAAGTTCTTGATTGAATATCCTAATCTTGTATGGCTTGAGTCATTACCTAATGTAGAAAAGGTAGAAATAATTCAAACTTATTTAGCTACAGACAACAAAGATGAAGAAGTTAGAATTAGACAAAGAGGTATAAATGGTAATTATATTTATACCAAGACAATAAAGAGGAAAGTATCTGATATTAAAAGAATTGAAATTGAGAAAAGATTATCAGTTAAAGAATATCTTGATTATCTAATGAGTGCTGATACTTCTAAATATCAGATAAGAAAAACTAGATATTGTATAACATACAAGAATAGTTATTTGGAATTAGATATATATCCTTTCTGGAAGCATCAAGCAATTCTTGAAGTTGAACTTGCAAATGAAGATGATGAAATTTCAATTCCAGAAGAAATTAAGATTATTAAAGAAGTAACTGATGACGAATCTTATAAGAATGTGAATTTAGCAAATTTATAAGGAAGGATTAGTTATGAATATTTATATATCATATTTCTATAATATTAGATTTTTTCCTGAAAACTTGCTTCCGGTATCTACTGCAGCATGGGATCCAAAGTGGTTTCATAATTTTGGTAAATCTAATGAAGTATTTAGAGATAAAAGAAATGTGGTAAATGGTGTTAGAATGGATGAGTTTGCACCAATATCTTTATATGATCCTGAAACTGATTGTCCTCAAAAAGGTACGCCTTGCAAACATACTCCAGATTCATGTAGTTTCTTAAAGAAATATAACAACCATTTAGATACACTTAATTTTACACAAATCATGGATAAACTTGAAGAGCTTAATGCACAATACAATACTCAAGATATTTGTCTTATTGTGTATGAAAAGCCAGATAATCCATGTTCAGAAAGAACTGGACTAATTAGATGGTTTAAAGATAATGGGATTATATTAACTGAATGGATAAAATAGTTAATAAGGAGAGAATATTATGGCAAACTTAAATTGGAGAGACCTTGGAGTAATTGAAAATGGATTGTTTGCAAAACACAAATGGGCATGTGTTCATTGTGGTCATGAGGAAATTTCGAGATCTGCTCCAAAAGAATATTGTAAGGATTGTGCAGCTAGAAAGTTTGAACAGTTTGAGCAATTAAAAAGGCAATTTAATAAGTAATAAAGAGGAGAACACTATGCTAAGTGAAACATTAAATGAAATTTCAAAGAAAGCACAAGGAAAAGAAGTATATTCAGAATCAATTAATAAAAGATTAGAAGTATATACAGCAATTCCTGGTGCTGGTAAAAATTTTAAAGCATTATCTAATGCACAAGTTGTCTATGATGATAGAATTATTGCAAGAGATTTATTTGAATCAGATTCAGGTTTTATTGATGCTTTAAAAACTGGTAAAGTTGTATTATTTACAGATTTTAATATTGACAACAATGAATTAGTTTCTGTAATTGATTATATATCAAAGAATGATGAAATTACTATTGAGGACAAAACAGTTGATGCCAATGGATTACAGACAATCAAGATCCATCCAGACTTTAAAATAATCCTCACAATTAATGCTAGAAATTAAATTAGCTGATAGGCTATTTAATTATATTACAGTGGTATAACATTTACCACAAAGATAGAAAGGAATTTGAAAATTATGTCAGAAAACGTTAAAAAGGAAATCAAGAAGGTTTCTCCCATTGCTAAGGCAAAGGCTGCTGCAAAGGTTGCAGCTGTAGATGTAAAGGCTGCTGAGAAGGCAGTTGCAAAGGCAAAGACAGATCTTGCTAAGGCTACAGAAAAGCTCAAGAAGGCTAAGCTTAAGGCAAAGGATGCTGATGCTAAGGTCAAGGAGCTTGAGAAGGCTGAGGCTAAGGCAAAGGCACCTGCAAAGAAGGCTCCTGCTAAGAAGCCTGCAGAGAAACCTGCTGAATAATTTTTAATACAAAAGAGAGGTAGTTATAAACTACCTCTTTTTCTTAGAAAAGCTATTTAATCTTAATAGTGGAAGTGAAAAATACCTTAGTCTTAATGACTAGGGTATTTCCTTCAAAAATATAAAGGAGAAATATTATGACAGCGAAAGAAATTATTACTAAAGTAATTGCAGCTATTAACCCTGAAGGCATTAAAGCAAGCATCAAGGATCCTGAAGCAAAGGCATATGAGTTAGTTGTTTATTTTATGGAAATTGATGGAAAAGTTAACTTTGACTTTAAGTTATGGAAGATTAATGAAGAAGGAATTGAATTTGGTGATGTAGCAACAGTTGGTCAAACTCAGTTAGTATTAGTAGATGATGAATTAACAGATCTTCTTACAAATGATATTTCTGGTGAAGTTAATGATCTTTTAACTACATTCATGAAAGATAAGGGAGTCATTGCAACTCCAATTGGAACTATTAATAGAACATCAATTCAATCTGGAAACTATATCTATAAGTTTACAGTATAAAAAAATCAATACCTAGTCTTAATTGGCTAGGTATTTTTATGCACTTTTACTGACAGTATATTTAAAAATAATAAAATTTTAGTTTACTTTAATTTATACTTAACTTATAATTTTATATATGCTATAAGAAAGGATGCGAAAAATGAACAAGAAGTTAATATCTACATTGTTAATATCAACTTTGTTGTTGTCAGCAGGTTGCTCTGCTAGTAAGACAACTGAAAAGATCACCACAGAGAAGATAACCGAAACAACAATTGTTGAAAAAGAAACAGAAAAAGAAAATCCTACAGTTATTCTTCCAAAGGTACAAAATCCTATTTATATCAATATGGATGGAATGACTGATGAGGACAAGATAAAGAATATTTGGAATATTACAGACGTTTCAAAAGGTATGTCTAGAGAAGACTACATGAAAAAGTTTGTAATGAGTGATAGTGATATTTCTACTGAGTCAGAAAATGTTTTCTATTGGGAATTTAAACCTATTGCATCAAAACAATACATTAGTTATATAGATATTTCAGTAGAAACAGACAATGAAGGCAAAATTGCAGCTATTGATGAAAATAGTAAAATTACAGTAGTGATTGAAAATGATAGTAATGAAACTGCTAGTAAGTTTTTTGAAGAGATAGTTGCTAGCTACATAGATGCTGGTTTTGATGTTTCTGCTAGTGAGTCAGGTAAAGTAAAGGATAGTAAAATTATTAAAGTTACTTTTAATAATGAGGTTTATGTTCTTTCTGTAACTGGAACCACTATTAAACTCACATTCCCTATTATTGAAACTAAAGATGGTTATGAAATAGATGGAGACTTCTTTAATGAAGAAGGAAATGTGATGGAAACTGTTTCTTATATCTTAGAAGATGGAAAGCCTAGTGCAAATCCTTCTAAGACACCACATCCTGTAAAGAAAGGTTAATTAAATATGAAGAAAATTAGTTTATTATTGATTGGTACTATGTTAGCAACTTGTTTGTTTGCAGGTTGTAATTCTCAACCTACAGATACTAGTATTACAGAGGCACCTACAACAACTACCTCAAATGTATTTGTATCTGAACCAGAGGAAACTGAAAAATATATTCCTGATGGATATATTGATGGTGACATAGATTATTTTGATTCAGTTCCTGAGGAATGGAGAACTGACTTTACTGATACAACGTCCAATGACTCATTTACCTATGAGGCAAAAGGTATGTATATTAAAAAGTATTTCTTAGACATTAAGTTTGTTGAACCTATTATTGTTCTTAAGATTACTAATAATTCAGAAGAGGCAAAAGAATGGGATCTTTATAGACTTAAAGTTGATGTAAATGATAGATCCACTGATTTTGCTAGAACATGTACTGTTCAGCCTGGTGAAACTATTTACAGAGTTATTACTATTCCTGTAGATTCAGCTGGAACTGAAATGACTATGGAAACATGTGTTTATACAATTGGTTCTGTTAAGTTGAGTTTTAGTAAGGATGCAGAAATTACAATTGACTTTACAAAGATTGAGCAGCCTAAACTCTAAGGAGTAAATATGAAAAAGATAGTATCAATACTTTTAATGACAGTGGTGCTCTCTGGATGTGTAGCAGGATGTAAGAAATTAGAAAGTGATCCTACAGTATCTGAAAGTACTACTATTACTACTACAACCTCAGAAGAGACAATAGCTACTGAGACAACTATTCCTATTATTCAGGCCTCACCTGAATATGTAGAGGATGTTAAAAAATATATTGATTTAGTCAATAATGGTTTTCCTAAAATGGGAGACAATATAAAGGTAGATACATTTAATTATATAAAGACAACACTTCAAAATGAAGATTGTCAGTTACAAATTTCAGAAAAGTCTCAAATTATTTCATTTAACTTCAATTTTGATGAAAATAATACTAAGCCTATTCTTGGTAGAGTTGAATATGTTGGTTATATTTTGAATGAAGATTCAGAAGTTACTGGAAATCAAGAGAATGCTGAAAAGAAATATGCTTTAGGTACAGTTTATATTAATGTTTATAACAAAGAAGAAGCTGAAAAGTTATTTGCAGATGCTTGTGAATATACAAAGACTCTAAATGCTGGAGTAATTGAAGCTTCTGATAATGAAACCTTTAAAGATTATGTTGTTTTTGATGATGAAACTAAGATAACATGGAAAAGTGTTGTTGAATTAGATTATCCTCAAACTGAGGATGGTTGTTATACATTAAGAATAGCATTTTATAAAAATGTTTAATTATAATACGCCTCTCTAATCTGAGGCGTAAAATTTTGCAGAAAAATGGAGGAAAGGAAATGAAACTTAGTGAAACTACTATTACTTGTGCTAATTGTGGTCAATCAATGCAAGTAATGGTTAAAATGTCTTATTTAGTCACTGATAATGGACTAGATGGGAAACCTACTAACAAAGCTTTATTGAGAGATATTTATAAGTGTCCTAATTGTGGTTATTCTGGTTATAATATTGATAAAATAAAGCCAGCAAATACAATTGAATTTAACACTGCTTCTAATGATCCTGCTATTGTTTATGAGAATGCTCTATTAACAGCAAAATCAGATAATGCTAAAAATCATCTTTTATTAGATTATACTTGGTTTTTAGAATTTGAAGGTAGAATGGAAGAAGCTAAAGAAGTTAGAACTAGAGCAGTTAAGCAGATTGAGAAAACTTTAGAAAAAGATCCTATGATTGAATTAGGCTTTGTTTATGTTGATTGTCTTAGACAGCTTGGAAGATTTGAAGAAGCTAAGGAAACTTTAGACTCTATGGATAAAACAATTAATGAAAACAAGAGAGAATATGCTTATCTTGCAAAGGTCTATTTAAAGTTAAGAGAATTGGTTGATATTGGTGATTCCAGTCCTCATATGCAAAGTGAATTAAGATAAGGGAGTAATTATGAAAAGAAAAGTAATTATAGCATGCTTAATTGCAGCTATAACTTTTGGAGTATTTTCTGGTTGTGATAAGAAAATTACAGAACAATCAACATTTGGTAATACACCTGTAATGTCAACAACAGTTACTGCAGAAACTACTAAAGAAATTCATTATGAATATGCAACAAATATAGAAAATTATATTAGTGTTCTTCATAATAATTTTCCTAATATAAATACACCAGTATCTGAAAATGCAAATAAAGTAGAAATTTCACTTAACAATTCAGATTTTACTTGGTCTATAGATAATAAAACTTTATCATATAATTTTCCAAATGATGAAATAACAACTCCAATAGTTGATAGAATTGAATATATTGGATATGAATTTAATATTACCAATGCTGAAGATCCAATTATTACTAATAAAGACAATACTACTATTGGTACTATCTATATTAAGAGTACTTTAAAAGATGAAATAAATGATTTATATCATAAGTGTAGTAATTTGATTGTGGCTGCTTATACTGGTGAAATAGACACTATTGATACAGATACAGAAAAATCAATCATAGTTTATACTAATAATAAAGAAAATTGGATAGGTAAAATTACATTAACAAGTCCTAGTGGTAAAGAATCTTGTTATATATTACAAATATCAGTACAAAGATAAAATAAGGAGATAGAATAAAAATGAAGAAATTGATTGCTGTTTTACTTACTACAGCTATGATTGCAGGTATTGCTGGATGTGGTACTAAAGAAACAAAACATTCTTCAAGATCTGATAGAGAAACTAAAGTAACTGAAGAAGAGGAAGATGAAGACTACTGGGAAGATGAAGACGAAGACAAAGAAACTAAAGAAACAACTACTGAAGAAACAACAGTAGAAACTTTGTCTGAAGATTTTTATTGTCTTGATGGTTATACTCCAGAGCAGTTAGTAGAAGAAGCAAAGAGACTTGCTACCATTAAAGATGGTGCTACTTTTATGGATATTTATAATTCAGTAAAGGCTGTACCTGCTGGATATGACCAAGAAAGAGCAGAAAAACAAAATGCTTATGGTGTAATTTTTGATTGGTCTTTTACTACAAAAGGTCATACTGGAATTAAGCAAATGACAGTCGAAAAAACTACATATAAATATCCTGATGTTCAGTTAATAGACATAAGTGAAAATAGTTATGTTAAACTTACATTCTATTTTCCAGATTTAGATTCGCTTATGGCAGCAGATGAAGCATTCTATAATTATTTAATTTCTTTAGGTAATTTGAATACAGAAGCATCTACTCGTCAAGAAGATATTTCAGGCGTACTTGTATCAAAATTAGTATTCCAGACAACTTTAGTAGATGAAGATAGTAAATTACATGATGCACATTATACACATGATGATGAGTATAATGAGTATTTTACACCTCAATATCTTATTATGGCTACAGACGCTGGTTCTGCAGGCTATTATTTAACAGTAGATATACCTATCAATGGTAATATTTATCAATAATAAGGAGATAAAATATGAAGAAAGAAAAAATTATTGCAACTTGTTTAACTGCTGCTATGACAGTAGGAATATTCTCAGGATGTAGTAAAAAGACTACTCCTACTACTACAGGAGAAGAAATATTAACCCCACCGGTACAAACTACGCTTGAAACTTCAGAACCATCTGAAGAACCAACTGTAGAACCTACAACAGAAACAACTACTCCAATTCTTGAAGGTGTTTATTGTACAGATGGAATGACACCAGAAGAATTAGTAGAATTGGCTAAAACTTATGCTAATATTAAAGATAATGATACATTCATTGATATTTATAATAAGTTTGAAGTAAAGCCATTTAATGTTGATCCAACTAGATTAGAAAAATATGATGCTTATGGAATGAATTTTGCTTGGAATAATACAGCTTTCGATCATAATCGTTTAGATAAGTGCTATTTTGAAAACAATTCTTATCAGTATGAAGAACACCAAAAAGTTCATCTTTATGCAAATAGTTATGTTAGATTTGATTTTTATTTTGTAAATGAAGAAGATTGTATAGCTGCAGGTAAAGCATTCTATAAATATTTAGTTTCTTTAGGTGAAATTGATCCTGAAAAGACTGATGATATTGATGTAATACCTGAAAAGACTGCTGGTGCTCTTTGCTGGAAAATTACTTTTAAAGAATATCCAGTACAAGATACAAGAAATTTCACAACAGATTCCTGCAAGGGAAGTTATGGTGATTATCGTTACACTGAAAGTTTCATAATTATAGAACAGAATTATGGTTCTATTGGAAATTATCTTAGTGTGGAAATTCCTGTAGCTGGTGATGTATATCAAGGAGGATTATAATAAATGAAGAAAGTAATTGCAGCACTTTTGACAGGTACTATGATGTTAGGTATAGCATCCTGTACAAAAAATCAAACAAAGGAAACTAAACTTACTCCAGCTGATACAGAGCAATCAGAAACTAGTAAAACTAGTGAGACTGGAGATAATTGGGATGAAATAGGATATAAAACAAATTATTTGTTAGATAAGATTGACAAAGATGAAATCTATACAGTAATTGATGGTTTCTATCTTGGTGATCCTCAAAAAGGTGAAAATGTTCAGGCTGTCTATGACAGAGTAACAGGTCATATCAATAAGCCTAATGGTGGTTATACTATATTTGGTTATCGTGGTTCAGATATTATTATTGAATTTGCTAATACAAATGATGTTGAATTAGATGGTTGGTGGATTAATGGTAGAGATAATGTTTGTGCTATAACATATTCTGGTTATCAGATTGACTGGGATATTGGTGATAAACCTTCAATTATTTTAGGTAATAGAGAAGTATACACTAAGAATCATGATTATCCTGCAGGTGGTGGAATTTATTTCCACATTTATGACGAGGAAAGAGCAAAACAGCTTTATAATATTCTTTGTGGATATGTTGATGAGAAATATCCTGATTTAACAAGAGAAGTTAGATCAGAAACATTAGCTGGATATGCTGCTTATTTACCTGAAGAAGATAATGTTTTATATTATCAGGCAGCTGCAAGAATGTTCTATAATGAAGAGATTAAGTGTTGGGAAGTTATGTATGTTGCTAGATTTGCTTCAATTGGTGAAGTAGACAAAGATGGTAATCCTATTAACACAACTGAGTCTACAGAAAAGCCTGTAGATGAAACAGGTGAAACTACACCTTCTATTGATGAGAATGGTGAGAGTAAACAGGGTCAGCCTGCACCTGATGTTTCTGAGGATGTAAAGACAGAAGATGGTGAATCAGTTAATCCTGATGAAGATGGTGTTATGCACACCTAAAAATAAAAGGAGAGTCTAAATGGCTCTCTTTATTTTCTTTCTTTTTATCTAATATGGGACTTTACAGCACTAATCTGAAGAGCTATTTATTATTACTATGATATTGGAGGTAAATTAATGAATGTATTGAATGATAACTGGTTATTTGTTAGATACAATACTGGTAAAGTAAAACAAATATCAGTTAGACAAGCTTTTCTAGATGCTGAAAAGATAAAAGATATTGAGACACCTACGTTTCATGGAACAACAGTTAGTTTATATGATGTACCTGTTATTCAGTTTTTGTCTATTCTTTTATTAGCAGCATATTTCAAACCTGCAAATAAATTTAAGGCACATCAAGCAACATTTAATAAAGAACTTACCACAAAAGGTTGGGATGAAAAAGTTCTTACTAAATATTTTGATAAGTGGGAAAAGAGATTTAATTTATTCGATGAAAAATATCCTTTCTTACAGGATATTAGATTAAAAGAAGAAATTAAAGAAGATGATGAAGAGTCACTTGGTTTTATATCTAGATCAAATCTTTTAGCACCTGGTGGAAATAATGCTATTTTTGAGCATAATTCAGCTACAAAGACTGAACTAATAGACTTTAAGCCTGAACTTGACGAGTTAGTTTATATCTTATTATATTTAAGGGCTCTCGGAACCTCTCCGATGGCTCTGTATTATCCACATAAATCATTAAGTGCTAATGCATCAATGTTCATGCTGAATAAAGGAAAGAACCTTAAGGAAACGATAATTGCCAATTGTATTCCTTTAAGAGAAAGTAAAGTTGATGAGCATTATGACAGACCTATTTGGGAATTTGATAATATTACAGATATAGCTGATTTTGACATTGAAGATATTGGAAAGAATGTTTTACTTTGTACATATTTTCCTATGTCTATGTATATAAAATATGATGGTGAAGTAAAAGACATTATCATTGCAAGATCATTAAATCCTAAAGCACCAACAAAAGAAGAAAAGACAATCACTGCTTATGACATAATAAACAATGAAGCTAAAACTTCAGTTGCTGATGCTTATGTATTCTCAAATCCTTGGGCTATAAAGAAATATGGTCCAGATCAAAAGACAAAGCAAGATGTTTGGAGTTATAAAGAATGGAGAAATGACATTAAGTTATTAAATCTCTGTATTGAAATTACACAACATACTCCCGTTGGTTGTTCTTGTAACCTTATTAGTACAGACTTCCAGTCTAATCCAGATGTAAAAAATGTCATATATTATAGAGAATATGATGGAATGAAATCAAATGTATTGTCTTTTGGTAAATATAATGTTGAAAAAGGTATCTTAACTAAACTTCAAAACGATAAAAATCATGAAAAGGCTCAAAAGTTTCAAGATATTTTAGATAGTATATTAAACAAATTTTATATTTTTAAGGACTCTGAACTTTCAGGTACAAGTCTTAATGATTGTAAATTTGCTTTTTCAAAGTATGCTGAAAACTATTTCTTTACTACATTTGTTCCTAATATAACTAAAAATGGTTGTGTAGAAAAGACAACTGAATTGTTTATAGAAGAGGCAAAGAAAATAGTAAAGAAATTAGAAGCGGTTACAAATAATCCACTTAAGTATGCTGAAGCATATAGAAAATTTTGTGGTAGTTTGAATAAATTAAAGGAAGGTAATTAAACAATGAAAACATTTAAGAAGATTTTTGAAAAATTTTGTGACAGAAAGCTTAATAAGAAAATAAATGAAGAGACTAAGACTTTAAAATTTAATGTTACTATTTCAGAAGCTCCTGATGGACATTTGTTTGTTTCTTTTGCACCTGCTAAGACAGATTATGAAAAGAAACTTGTTACAATAGGTGATATTAAAAAGCTTGAGGATATTGGTACTATTGTAAATGATGGTATCAAGCAGTATGTAATAGAATATAAGAAGGATGTATAATAATGGCAGAAACATTAGATACTAAATTTTTCTCTAATATGCTTGGTTATGCAAATTCATCAAGCTATTATCCAATCAAAAGATCCTTTGGTCAAACATTACAGACCTGTGATATGGAATCTTTGATTGCTTACACAAAGTTATCTCAAAATAAAAATCCAGTAGAACAAAATATTGAGTTTTTAATTGCAGGTCTTTGTTATAATTCTATTAAACCGGGACAGGAGAGACCTACTTATGTCAGGTTTGAAGATGTTCTTGCAAGACTTAATAGACCTGAAGAAATTGAAAAGTTTTTGAAACTTAGATATGATAATGATGGTTATTTTGCAAAAAGGTTTTATACTCTTGCTAGAAAGGCAATACCTCTTTTGCAACCTTATGAGCAATTTGATTATATTAAGTTATATAAAGACTTAAAATACTGGAATATAAATAACAGTGCAAAAATGAAATGGGCTATGGCAATTGCTAGAGCAAATTATGAGAATAAAGATGAGGCATAAGAAAGGAAATTAAAAAATATGGGAAATTTTATAGCAGTACACTTACTTAAGCATTATAATCCTGGTACCTTTAATAGAGGTGAAGATGGTGAAGCAAAACAGATTACAGTTGGTGGTGTAAACAGAGTTAGATTCTCATCACAATGTCAGAAGAGAGCTATTCGTGAAATTATGGCTTGTGAAGAAATCAGAACAACACAGATTGAGAAGCTTATTGCGAGTTGTCTTGATGTTAAGGTAGCTGACAAAACAATAACTGAAGAGGAAAAAGACATTATTGGTAGTCTTATTTGTTCTAAGGAAGTTATTGGTGTAGATCCTAATCAGTGGGAAGCGTTGATGGGTAGATATGATAAGAAAATCAATAGAGTAGTTGTAACAACTAATGCATCTGAGATTGATGCACTTATCAATTCTTTTATTGATTATCTTAAGGAAAATGGAAAAGATGCTTTAAAGAAAGATTATAAAAAGGTAGCTGAAACTGCAGCACTTTCAGATGTTAATCTTTCAGTTGCAAAGTCTTTGTTTGGTACAATGGCAACTGATGGTGTACTTGGTACAGTAGATGGTGCTTTACAGATTGGTCAGGCTTATTCAGTAGATGCATATCTTCCTGAGTCTGACTTCTTTACTGTTAAGTTTGTAGGTAGATCTGGTGCTGATTCTTCAGATCCTTTCTTTGGTGCTTATGATGATTTTAATGCAACAGAAAGTGCTAAGGCTAGTGGTGAAACAATCAATCAGGGTCTTTCATTATATTCTAACTTGATGTATTCTTATGCTAATATCAATCTTAAGGAACTTGAGAGAAATCTTAATACTTATGTATATCCTAGAGTATATTCACCTAATGAAGACACAAAGGAAACTCTTATTAATACTGTAGTTGACTTTACAAAAGCAATGATAGCAATGGTACCTGAGGCAACTCAGAATAGATCAGCCTCTTGTGTAGAACCTACAGCAGTTCTTATTGAGGTCATTAAAGATGGTTCTAACTTACAGCCTGACTGGAGTAAAGCAATTTCAGCTCAGACAAATAAGACTATCTCAGAACAGGCAATTGAAAAGCTTAGTAAATTTGCCAATAATAAAACATTTAGATCTGGTAATATTCAGCAGTTTGTAATGTTTGGTAGTGAATTTGAGGATTCAGCTAAGTTATTTACAGATGCTAAGCAGATTAAGAGTTTTGCAGAACTTGAGAAAATCTTGAAGAAGACTATCACTCCTTTGATTTAAGGAGGATAATATATGAATTATTTAAAGTTAACATTATCTAGTGTTTTACAGTATTTTTCAGACACAGATTCTATTGCTTTAAGAACTACCTATAATACTTCTTTATATCCTACAAAGCGAGCTATTGTTGGTATGATAGCTTCAGCCTTAGGATATGAAAGAAAAGATCCTAGAAGTGCAGAACTTTATAAGAAATTAGACTTAAAATATTCTATAGTTAATGAACCTGTCATTTTAAATGACTTTCAAACAATCAAGCCACTTAGATGCCAGCAAAACTATATGAATAAGTTTAATAAGAGAAATAAGTTTCAAACTGTAGATGGTGATTATCAAAATAAACAGCTTATTAAAAAGATTCAGTATCTCCAAGAAGCTGAATATGAGGTTTATGTAGGTGGTTCAGATGAGTTACTAGAGGAAATCTACAATGCAATTAGAAATCCTGAATATTCATTATTTATTGGAAAGAGAAGTTGCATTCCTAACAAACCTATAGTAACTGAATTTAATTTAATTAAGAAGGAGGAACTTAAGAATGTACATGACTGTGCTTAAAATGACAAGAAACTCAATCTTGTCAGCACCTAATCTTTTGGACATTAACAGTTCTAACTCAGTTCATAGATGGTTAACAATGCAGCAAGATACTTCTAGAGCAGAAGGCAAGATTCTTTATAAGATAATTGATAGAGATGATGAAGTCTATCTTTATGTTCAGTCTAAAGATAAATTTAATACTTTTGGTTTAGAAAACTTTGGTGTTGAATATGTAAAGGAAATGAATATTGAAATTAAAGAGCCTGGTGTTTATACTTTTGATATTCAAACATTTCCTTGCAAGATAGAAAATGATAAAAGATATTTTATAAAAGACATAAATGAAAGATATGCTTGGTTGCAAGGTCAGTTTAGAAAATATAATATAGATTTACTTGAATGTACTGAGTATAGACAAACTGATATTATCTTTGATAAAGATAAAGTAAAGAATGTTCCTACTTCAACATTTAGAGGTAAGATAAGAATAAATGATCCTGAACAGGCTCAAACTTTACTTGAGAATGGTTTAGGTAGATTCAAGAATTATGGTTTAGGTTTATTGCTAATACGGTAATAAACCTTATCTCCATATTATTGGAGGTTATTCAATGCTGGTACCTATCGGAACTTCGGTATCAGATATTCTCCTTCTTTGGAGGTTTACTTAACTAATATGATGGCATATAATATAAGTGAAGGGAAATTATTACAATGGATAAAGAACTAACAATACTTCTTTTATTTGGTGATGCTAAAACAGTTGAAGCCAAGATGCGAAGATATTTCTATGAAGTAAAAGATAACGTCTTCGTTACAACAATGTCAGAGAGTATGAGAAATACTATCTGGGATGAGCTTGAAAAATCTGGTGTTGAAGCCAATATGATTATTCAAGCTGACAATGAACAAGGTTTCATATATAAAACAACAAAGGAAGATGCTGACTTTAATATTAAGGATGTTAATGGCTTTATCTTACCTGGTATGCCTGTTAGTGAAATTAAAGAAGAAGTAGTTCTCACATTAGATGATATATTTGCTAAGTTAGACAGAACATTGATAGATCATATCTTTGATGTAGCTGTCATTGCAGAAGCTCTTATGAGATATGGTAGAGCTTATAATATGACAAGATCCATTTCAGAAACAACTGGAGTAGATTTTGACACAACAGTTAGTTCAATTTGTTGGTTATGTGCATTACATGATATTGGTAAAGCACATCCTAATTTTGTATCAAAAATGTATGCAAACTCTCCTAATACTAAGCAACAAGAAATCTATAAAGATTTACTTTCAAAAGGCTTAGTAAGAGAAGGTGACTTTTCAGATTTTAGACACGAAAGATTTTCGAGAGATATTCTTAAGAAATATTTTGCAACTATGGGTTATCCTGCACAGGCAGATAATTATGCAAATCTTGTAGCATATCATCATCAGGGAAAGACAGAAATTGACTTCTCTGATAAGATTACACTCAAGGAAACTGCTTGGTTAAAACTTCATGACCAGATTATTGAATTAGTTGAAAAAGACTATCAATTTGATAGAAAGTTTGCAGCTAATACTAATTTTGTCAATGGTGTAGAATATTCAATTCTTTCTATTATGATTACAGCAGACTGGATTGCATCTGGTAACTTATGGAGAGAAATGGTAGATCTTATTCCTGATAGAAGATATTGTGCTAAGAAATTCTTAACTGAGAATGCATTACTTTATACTCCAATTAGTGAGAGATTTGATGGAATTGAATGGAAGAATGCATTTAGTTTTGAGCCTAATGACATGCAGGTTAAAGCCATTGCTGCATCACAAGAAGAACCTGAACTTATGATTGTTGAATATCCTTGTGGTGGTGGTAAGACTGAAGCTGCATTGGCCGCAGCAATTCACATGGGTCAGGAAAAATCTGGTATCTTTATTGCTACACCTACAATGGCAACTGCAAAAGGTATGGCATTAAGAATGAATGATCTTGCTAGTAGATTAGGTTTAGGATTTAATATTCCTGAATTTGATTCAAGTAACTTATGGTCAGATACTGATATGTTAAAGATTCCTTCTGAATTATGGACAAGTAAGTCTAGACATAGAATGCTTTATCCATTTGCAGTTGGTACAGTTGACCAAGTTCTTAAGACAATGCTTTATTATCGATATGCAGCAATTGGTCTTATGGGACTTTCAGATAAAGTTTTAGTTATTGATGAGGTTCATGCCTATGACTCATATATGAAAACTGAAATCAAAATGCTGCTTAAATGGTGTAAATTCTTACACATTCCAGTAATTATGCTTTCTGCTACATTACCTACTTTAACAAAGAAAGATATGCTAAAGACAATGGGTTGTGCAAATGATATGAGTATTTCAAATGAATATCCTCTTATCACAACTTGCAAGGCAGGTAGATGTAAGAATGTATATGTAAGAAGTACTGGTAGAAAGTTTAAGATAAATATTGTAGAGACAGAAGATTATGAGCAAGCTTGGAAAGATGAACTTGCCAAAAAATATAATGGTTGTACAGCATTTGTTGAAGGTACAGTAGATCAGAGCTGGACATTATATAATATAGCAAATAGTTATAAGTTAAAGCCTACAATATTTAATGGTAGAGATACACTTGAACATAAAGAAAAGAAGACTCTTGACTTGATTGCTAAGTTAGGTAAAAATAAATCAAAGAGACCTAAGAAACTAACATTAACAGCCACATCAATTATTGAGCAGTCACTTGATATTGACTTTGATAGAATGTTTACTTGTATTGCTCCTATTGACCTTCTTATTCAGAGATTTGGTAGAGTACAAAGACACTCTGATGAAGGTACAATTAGAGAAACAGAAACAATAGATAATCCTATCAACATTATTATCTCAACCAAATTTGGTGATATGCCTTGTAGTAAAATCTATGGTGTACCTATTCTTGAAAAGACAATTAATGTTTTAAGAGGTATGACTGAAATTGATACAGTGGCTGATGCTAGAAAACTTATTGATGCTGTCTATGATGATAAGTATGTTATTGACAGACCTAAACTTATCATTGCGGCTAATTTTAATGCAATAGAGGATCCTGCAAAGGATGCAATGTTTGATAATGATAATAACAAATATGCAAGATTCAAACCTTTACAGAATGCAACAAGATTTGAAACATATCCTACGGTTTCTATTGCAATTATTGACAATGCAGATGATATTCTTGATATTGAACACAATTATGACAAGATAAGAAAACTTATGATGAAACAAATTGTTGAAATTTCAGAATATAAGAATGCAGATATTGAGGTTACTCCTCTTATCTTTGAACATAAACTCTTAACTGATGTAAACTTCTACTTAAAAGAAGACCTTGAAAAACAAAATATTAAGTTAACAGATAATGGTTTGAGATGGAGTAATAACTGGTAGCATGTTATTCATGTGCGGCGAAAATCATAGCTGGACGTTTTAAAAGTTCTCCTTGTTTGGAGGTTTTTCTATGCGGGACGGAGTGATTCTTGGTATAGGTAAAATATCTCTTTTTAAGAGGTTTTTCTATGGGACTTTAAAAACTTTATCGACTCGTAGCAACTTCTCCATTTTTGGAGGTTATTCTCAGATTGTGGACATTTTTGGTTCAATCGGTTCTATTCTCTATATTTAGAGGTTATTCAGGAGGTTATTCAGAGTATCTTAATAGTCTTATACATCAAGTATTATTTCTCCTTATTTAGAGGTTATTCTCCGCTTTTTCCGCAGAATATGATAGTGGATTCATTGTCTCCGTACATACGGAGGTTTTTCACACACTATCTTAGCAGTAGCCCGAGATAATTGTTATCTCCTATATAGGAGGTTTTTCTTAGTGATAACCGAGCAGTAACTATGCAGATAGTACTTCTCATTATTGAGGTTTTTCTTAGCGATCTAGTCAATTAAACTATTCGCAATTTTTTCTCCTTATTTGGAGGTTATTCTTCAATGCTTAGAATGGATAAAGTTCCTTTAAGCTTTCTCCATTATTGGAGACTCACATAGAGAGCTCTAGAATGAGCTCTCTATTTTTATATATGTATAATAGTCTATTTAATTATACTATAAGGAGGACTAATTATGCTAATAAAAACTTTTAAAGATAAAGTCAAAGAATTACAGAGCTATATAAATGAAGCAGACAAAATAGTATTCTTTGGTGGTGCAGGAGTCTCTACAGAAAGTGGAATTCCTGATTTTAGAAGTAAAGATGGTCTTTATAATAAACCTGGAATAGAATTTGAGGAATATGAACCTGAATATCTATTAAGTGCTTATTGTTTATATGACAAACCAGAAGTTTTTTATGAATTTTATAGACAAAAGTTAGATTGTAGAGATGCTCAGCCTAACATAACACATTACAAGTTAGCTGAACTAGAAAAGAAACATAATCTAACTGTAGTTACTCAAAATGTAGATAAATTACATCAAAAAGCAGGATCTCAAAATGTATTAGAGATTCATGGTGATGCCGCCGATATATATTGTAGAAGATGTGGTAGAAAATATCCGGCAGATTATATATTTACTTGTCCTGATAAAATTCCTCTCTGTAAAGCTTGTATAAATGAGGACAATCCTTATTGTCCACCTGAAAAAGCTTTTATAAGACCAAAAGTTGTCTTATATGGAGAATTTTTACCACCTGATTATAAAATGGCAGAACTAAAAATAAAAGAAGCTGATCTTTTAATTGTAGGTGGTACCTCATTAAAAGTTGCTCCTGCAGCTTCATTAGTACCTATGTTTAAAGGAAAACACCTAGTCATCATAAATAAACAAAAAACTGATTATGATGATCAAGCTAGCCTAGTAATACATGATTCTCTAGGAAAAGTGTTTGAAAACTTAGATTAAACACAACAAAGTCTCATTAGCTGAGTTGTTTTTAATATATTACGTAATATAAGGAGAAAAAATATGGAAAAGAAATTGGTGGATTTTAAGATAAGGCCACTAAACAGATCAGGACCTTATTATGGTTTTGAACTGTATGAGGATCCTTTGCACTTGATGCCTGACGGAACTGTTATGCATAATTCGGGTAAATAATTTTGCTCATTTCTATTGAACCCTATTACTCAGGGGTGTCACATCATTAGTGGCTAACGGTAAAAGCTGAATAAGACTATCATTCAAAAGTTACAACTAGATAATGATACTAAAAAGACGAAGTAGCTTTCTAAGAGAACCTACGGTCCAGAAATGGATAGCAGGCAATACCGTGCCAAGCTCAAAAGAGAAGGTGTATCGACTATCTCCAGTGTGAGAGTACAGCTGAGGATGAGTTACAGCTGGAAGTGGTAGAAATATAATTAAAGGTATTTTATTATGATTTGTCAAGTTTGTAAAAAAGAAATAAAAAGCAATCAAGCTTTATCTAAACACATTAAAAACAAACATGATATAAATCAACAATATTATTATGATTTATATCTTAAGAAGGAAAATGAAAATATTTGTCCAACTTGTGGAAAAATTACACCATTCTTATGTATGTCAAAAGGTTATCAAAAACACTGCTGTGCTAAATGTGCACAACAAGATCCTAATGTTAATAATATTTTTAGAAATCATAACCCTCAAATACATAAAACTAAGCCAAATAATAAAGCTATATTTAAAGATGTAGATTTTACTTGTAAAATTTGTAATAAGCACTTTACTAATAATAGATGTATTTCTAATCATATGAGAATGCATAATATATCTATTCAAAAGTATTGGCTAACTTACCAAAATAATAAATGTATTATTTGTGGAAAAGAAACTAAATTTATAGACGCTGCATCTGGATATTCTCAATATTGTTGTGCAAAACATAGAAATTTATATTTATATGGAGTAGAAAATAATCCTCATAAATATGATTCTAGAAGAATTGATGTAGAACAACAGAGAAAAGAATTTGAACAACAAAATAATGTTATTTCTTATTGCAAAGCTTTAGAATTATATGGTCAAGGTTGGCGTGCTATTCAAGATAATATAAATTTTGTAACTTTTGCTGGATTGAAATATATTCCTAAGAATGAATTATACAAAATAGAAGAGTATAATGAAATTGATCATTATAGAAATAATAGTAAAGAACAAAGTCTATTAGATTTTATTAGTTCTTTCTATAAAGGTGAAATTATTACTCATTGTAGAAAAATCATATCACCTTTAGAATTAGATATTTATATTCCAGATCTCAAAATAGCAATAGAATTTAATGGTGTATTCTTTCATGCTATAGAAAATGGTACAGATATAAATTATCATTTAAATAAATCTTTAATGTGTAGAAATCAAAATATAAGACTAATACATATTTATGAATTTGAAGATTTTGATAAACAGAAACAGTTACTTAAAGACTTAATTTTAGGAAAAGACAATTATCCTAAAGATGACTTTAATAAAAATAATTTTAATAATAAAATACCTAAACCAAAAATCATATATAAAGATGGTAGAAATACTGTATATGGTGCTGGAAAATTATATTAAGATATAGTCAGATTTTATAAGAAATTATAAAGAAGAATCGAAAAGTGTACTTGAGCAAAGTATCATTGGTCATGTATCAAGATATGCAGATAAGTTCCAATTAGTTGGTGTTGACTGTAAAAAGGTTGAGTTTGCTCTTTTACCTGGTGTTAAAGGTGTAAAGGGAGTTGCACTTGATGTTAGATCAGCAGCTGACGTTGCAGTAGCTTTCCAGAAAATCATGATGGACCGTTTCACCTTCATGACAGAAATGAAAGTTAACAATATCTTTAAGATTAAAGATAAAGAAGTTGACTACTATGAATGGGCAGGAAAAAAGTTTCAATTTGATGAAATCTTTGAGATCAAAGTCGACATTGATCCAAATGATAGAAGTTATAGTAAACTTATCATGGACTACCCAGATGGTAGACAACCTAAGATTATGACAATCAGATCAATATATGAAGCAGTTATGACTGGAGAATTTGACGGACGTCATCCTCAAATGCCTGTCTACAAAGGTTATAATTCCTATATTGACAAAAACTCAATCAGAAAAACAACAGGTATATTTGTACCTAAAGCGCTTCTTTTCTTAGCGGATGAGTTAAATGAACTTATGAATTCAGATGACTACAAATCTGTTGAGGCAGTAAAGAATGCTATAGGCTCAATCGCTCGACTTGGAAGAGCGGCTGCAGTTCACTTATGCCTTGCTTGTCAGAGAGCTTAAAAACCTGAGGCTCAATATAATAAAGGAATTAAAAATGAATTGTATTTGTAAAATTTGTAATTATGAAAGTTTAAATAATAATGGTCTTGGAAATCATATTAGAAAAGCACATAATATGTCAACTCAAGATTATTATAACAAGTATTTAAAGAAAGAAAATGAAGGATATTGTGTAGTTTGTGGAAAACCTATTAAATTCATAACTATATCTAGGGGATATAGAAGAGTATGTAGTATTTCTTGTGGACAAAAACATCCAGAAACTAGAGCAAAAATAGAGGCTACAAATATTAAAAATTATGGTTATTCTACACCTCTAATTACTAAGGAATCATTAGAAAAGAGTCATAGCAAAGATGCAATGATAAAGAAAAATGAAACTATGTTAAATAGATATGGAATAACTTCTTGTCTTCAAACTAAAGAAACACAAGATAAAATAAAACAAATATTTGTATCTAAGTATGGAGTAGATAATCCAGCTAAATCAGAAACTATTAAAGAAAAAACTAAACAAATTTGTTTAGAGAAATATGGAGCTACTTCACCACTTGCTTCTTCAGAAATACAAAAGAAAATTAAGCAAACAAATCTAGAAAGATATGGAGTTGATAATCCATTCAAGAATCCAGATTTAATGAAGAATGCTTATACTTATGAAGCTAGATTAAAAGCAAATAGAACAAGAATGAAAAATGGAAATAATTCTTCATTAGAAAATTATTTAGAAAACTTATTTATAGCTAATCATATTGAATATAAACCTCAATATAGTTTAGATCCTCGCTATCCATTTCATTGTGATTTCTATTTACCAGAAAAAGATATATTTGTAGAAATCAATGGCTTTTGGACTCATCAGGATCATTGGTTTGATAAAAATAATGAAAATGATTTAGCTTTATTAAAATCTTGGAAAGAAAATGCCAAAATTCATAGTATGTATGAAGCTGCTATTAGAGTTTGGACAAAATCAGATGTTAAAAAGAGAAAATGTGCTTGTAAAAATTCTTTAAATTATGTTGTCTTGTGGAATTTAGAAGATATTGAAAATTGGAAAGCTTCTAATTTTGAAATAAGACATAACTATTAAATTTTTTAATTCCTAAATTATATTATAAATCCTATTGAATTGCTGGAAACTCCTTAGAGTCAAATTAACTACAACATAACTAGAAATAGTAAGTGTGAATGTATAAAAATAATTTGAATTGGATAATCAGCAGCCAAGTTCCTGTAAAATGGAAAAGGTTCAGAGACTATCGAAAGTGTAACCTAAAAGAAATATTTAGGTAAGTAAATGAGTAGAGTAGCTTTATAGCAAAGTGGTAGGCATTACATAAAGGTTAATACAATATGTGATGAAGATATAGTCCGTTTTTATATGAAAATATAAATGTAGTACGTCAGGTAGTACTATCAACTCAGACCTCAAAAACAATATCCAGATGTGCTGTCTTTTAGGTCAATTTGATGATGCTGCTTCATCATTAATGTTTGATAAAGATATTTCTAACTTGTCAAAACCTTGGATTAAAGGTAGAGGCTTTATACAATCTGGTAATGAAATTATTGAAACTCAAACATATTGGACTCAGCCTGAAAAAGACTGGGAGTTTGATGAGGATGCTTTAGTTACTTATGAAAATCCTAACTTTAGAGAACAATGTAAGATCAGAGGAAAAGACTTTGATGCATTAAATACTGGTTGGGTAAAACAGATTCCTCTTGATGAATTAATGGATGAAGAGGATGAAGATGATGAGGACGAAGAAGAACTCGATAATGAAGAAATGGGTGAAGAGGATGATTTCCTCCCAAGAAAGAAAGATGATTCTTCTAAGTCAAATGATGAAGATGAGGAAGAGGATGATAGCTGGTGGGATGAGGAAGACGAAGAAGATGAGGAAGAAGAGGAATCTAAATCTGAAGAGTCAACTCCTCCTGAGATAAATGCTATTCCTGAGGATATTGGTAAGGAATTCACTGGAACTACTAATCATGAAAAAGTAGAGGCTGCTATTGCAAAAGCAGACATTGGTGAAAAACCTAAAATTAAGCTTAATTTTGATAAGACACAAGGAGATAATCCTAAGCCTGTTAAGAAAATTAAGATTAATTTACCTCCACCTAAGACTTAAAAATAAATGCTCAGTCTATTTGGCTGAGCATTTTCTTTACTATTTACTTCTACTCTCAGTTATGATACAATAGTTTTGTTAAGGACTATTTAATTTTAATAATGTAAAAAGGAGGATAATAATGGAAAAAGTAAAATCAAAGGTAATGGCTAGTCTTGTAACAGTAATGATGATTATTTGTTTACTGCCAGCAACTGTATTTGCTGATACAACAATAGGTGGAGATCATTGGAGTTATGATAAACAAACAAAAACATTGACTGTTTCTTATGAAGGAGCAATGCCAAACTTCCCTGAGGTTATGATACCTGGTGGCACAGAAGCTCCTTGGTCAGTGGTTGCTAATGAAGCAGAAACTATAGTAATTGCAAATGGTACTACAACTATTGGTGCTCAAGCATTTGCTGGTATGGGTAATGTAACAAAAGTTGTATTTCCTACTGATGGTAGATTAACTTCAATTGGTAAGTGGTCTTTCTGGTATTGTGCAATAGAAAATCTTGTTATTCCTGCTGGAGTTACTAGTATTGGAGAAGGTGCTTTTAAAGATAATTGCTTACATACCTTAAAGCTACCTAATACATTAAAGACATTTGGTTCTTGGGCTTTTGCTTGTGAAGATCCTGCAGATGCACAACTTACTAGTGTAGTTATTCCAAATAGTGTTACTACAATTGGAGCATCTTCATTCTGTGGTCAAAAGAAGCTTACTAGTGTAACTGGTGGTGCTGGAGTTGTTACTATTGGCTCAGGTGCTTTTAATGGTTGTTCAAAACTTAGTACTTTTAAGATTACATCTTCTAAGCTTAAGACAATTGGCAGCAGTGCTTTTAAGGGATGTTCAAAGCTTAAGACACTTTATATTCAGAAGACTACTAAACTTACAAAGAAATCTGTAAAGAATAGTCTTAAGGGTTCTTCAATTACCACTGTAAAAGTTACTAGTTCAAAAGTAAAGACATATAAATCTTACTTTGCTAAATCAAATAGTGGTAAGAGTGTAACAGTTAAAAAGTAAAATAAAAATTGGCTTACTCTTTTATGAGTAGGCCATTTCCTTATTATGAAGTAAAGGTATATTTAATAATAATAGACTGGATGTGAAAAATGGCTTACTCTAATGAGTAGGTCATTTTCTTTGTTTACATAAAAGGAGGAACTTAGATGGTATATGAAGCAAATGAAGAATTTATAAAGGAACTTATTAGCAAAGGTAAAGATTTTTCAATTGTCCCTGACGAGTTTAATGAAAAAGGAGTTGTTACTACAATAAAGTATACTAGTTTTGAAACTAACAATACTGAAGCAATTCAAGTACAGTTTTATTGTGATGTATACATTATTGATGATGAGGGTGAAACTTACTATCTTGATGAAGAAGATGGAAAGCTAAAGTTTGAATCAGATGATAAACCTTATGCCGGAGCACATATAAATTCAGATTTAACATGGATTAACTTATTTGATTTAACTAAAGTTTTAAATAATCAACAGCAAGCTGATCTATATGATCACACAGATAAAATAATTACAGAAAAGCTTTTTGATTTAAAGGAGAACTAAAATGGAACAGAACAAATTTTTAGAATTAGAGAAAGTAGTTAATGGCTTTGCTTACAAAGTAGCTAGTGAAGCATTTACTAGAGATAATTTTGAGGAAGCAATTCAAAAGAATGGTCTTAGAGATGAAGGTGCACCTATAAACGTACTTAGAGTTCTTTGTGATTTTAATGATAATGAATTAAAGATTACTACAGGTATTTTACTTTTAGGTCATATGTATGAACTTGCAGCATCTCAGACTCAGACAATTGAAGGCTTAGCAGATACAGATCGTATGGAGCGTATGGAAGTATCAGCTGATGTATCAAGAAAAGCTGTTGACTATTTACATGAACGTTTCCCTGAATATTCAGCAACTGAAAGAGATTGTGATTGGGATGAGAGTACTGGAGAAGTAACTCAAGGTTATGCTGACATAAGACTTTTTAGAGAGTTATAAGGAGTCATTATGATAGTATATGAAGCATTCTTTGTAGATCATATAATTAACAGTAAACTGTCAAGAGATATTGAATTTAAGCATATCACTACAGAATACAAGCCAGCAAAAACTCATGAACATCTTTATGGTCAAAAGGCTGTTTTTATGGCTACTGGATATGGAAATGATGGTGTAAATGAAGGTCTTAGTGTTAAACTAGTTTCTTGTGATTCTGATGAACTTAGAGAATTATATGAGGCAATTCCTATTCCTCATATTACATTATCAGTATCTGAGGAAGGTAAACCAGTAAATACAAAAGATCTTGATTTTAATACTCCATTAGAATTTAAGATAAATACAACTTTTGGTGGTTATAATGGTAGAGAACCATATTTTGGAGAAGGAGAACAGTAATGGCTGATATAGTTAAAATAATGAAGAAAGAAATGAAAAAGAAAGCATTTGTTATTGATCTTGATACTATTCATTTAATGACAGAGGAATATCCCGGAATAGATAAAGCAATTAATAAAGAAGCAAATACTTTCTACATGGATAGTATTGAAATGGGACACTTTGGTAATGTTGCTCAGATAAATGATGTAGTTGCATTTGAGGAGACTGCAAAATCAGAAAATTGTCCTGAAGGTTATAATCTCTGGTGTATGGGAAATATTGAGAAAGCATCTCAGAGAGTAACTATTAAATCAAATACAGAAATTTATACAAAAGCTGTAATTGATGAGGCTATCTTCTTTGAAAATGAACAAGAGGTTGCTAATTTTATTCAGGCTAGAACAACTGCAGAATTCTATGCAGAAAAAGTACATATTACTGGTACAGATATTTTGATTAACACAAAATATGGTGATGCAAAGGGTAAAGTTGGTCAGTGCTATATTATTAGTCATGGAACTGATAGAATTCAGGTTCTTACTTTAGGTACTGAATCAATCAATGATTTTTGTATTGTAGATGCAGACAATAAAGTAATTGCGGAACTTAAAGATTTGCACTAATATAAAATAGAAAGGAAATTAAGATAATGGCTAAGTTAAGTTTTAGATATGGTTCAATGGGAAGTTGTAAGACAGTAAATGCCTTAATGATAAAGTATAACTTTGAAGAAAAAGGTAAGAAAGCTATTCTATTAAAACCAAAATGTGAGAATAGAGACGGAGCAACAAAATTAAGATCAAGAATTGGATTAGAATCTGAATGTCAATTTGTAGAAGACTTTTTAGAAAACCCAGAGAAATGTGATTGTATTTTAGTTGATGAAGCTCAGTTTTTAACTAATGAACAGGTTGATAAGCTTTCTGATTTTGCAGATTTTGACAATATTCCGGTTATATGTTTTGGACTTAAAACTGACTTTCAGAGTAATCTATTTCCAGGAGCTAAAAGACTCTTAGAAATGGCTGATGAGATAGAGGAGATAACGACTATTTGTTGGTGTGGTAAGAAAGCACGATTCAATGCTAGAGTCATAGATGGTAAAATTGTCAAAGACGGTGATTGGTTTTTCCTTGGTGGCAATGAATGTTATACTCCTTTGTGTAGAAGACATTATAAGCTTGGTATATTAGGAGAAGAATAATGAGACGAGTATATGATGATAGTCATTTTGATGAAGTATTTGAAAAATTAAATGAAATGTTAGAATATGAATCAAAACCTTTTTACGGTTATGCTGATGTACGTCATATAGTTGAAAGAATAAAAGATGAATTAGGTTTTAAACTTAGTAATAAGATTGAAACTGAAGATAAAATTAGATATGATGTAATTTATGTAACTCCTGAAGAAGAACAAATTTGTTGTTTAATTCATATGATACCTGAAGAAGATAGATATAGTGGTGATAGTCTTAATGTTTACATAACAGATATTGATGAAGAAAAAGAATATGGTCGTTATCATATTCATACTCCAAATGATTAAGGAGAATTTATTATGTTTTTTAAAGAATATGTTTATGGTGATAAAATAGGATGTAATGCAAAAGAAAAACTATTAACTAGTAAAGATCCTGAAAAAGCATTAGTTTATCCTGACAAAACAGCTGATACTTTCTTCGATAATTATAGTTCTGTTATGATATTGTCTGATAGTAATGTTGAGGTTTTTATTATAACTCATGATGGTCATACATATCAAGGAACCTATGGTGGTTATTTTATGGATGAAGGAGAATATTGCATAAAAGTAGGCAATGTAGTACATACTTTTAATAAGATTATATTTTTAGGTGTTCTTTGAGGTGTATTATGATTGATCCAAAAATGTTTGATGATTTTCGTAGAGATACTGAGGCTGCTTTAGCTGAGGTAGCAAAGAAATACAATGTTGATATAAAAGCTGGACATATTAGTTATGGCAGTATTAACTTTAAAATGACTCTAGAGGTAACTGAGAAAGTAAATGGTGCTACAGATGCTGGTGAAGCAATGTGGAGTTATTATTGTAAGAGTTATGGTTTTGAAAGAGATGATTTTGGTAAGATAATTACTCTTAGGGGTAAAAAATATCAAATAATTGGTATAGACAATAGATCTCAGTATTATAACTAAGTGCTTAAAAGATGATAAAGAATGTCAGTGGGTCCCGGATGTTGTGAAAACAGCTTTAGAGGAAGCAAAATGAGGTGAATAATATGAGTTTTGATGATATTGTGAAAGCAAAAACAGAGTTTGATAAAACTCTGCATAAATTTAATCCTAGATTTAGATCACAGATAGAAATAAAAGTAAATGATAAAACTTATTATTTCATGGGACAAAGTCAAACATATATAGAAAAAATTCTATCTGAAGTATATAGCAAAACTTTCATTGATGAATTAAATAAAGTAGATTTTGATTTTAGTTTGTCTACAGATGATTATTGTCCAACATTTCCTATTTCTTTTGCAGGTGATGTATATAGAGTAGCGTTTAGATTATTGATTGAAGAATAAGGAGAATTTAGCATGAATGAATCTGCTTTAAAATATAAAAAGGCTTTATTAGAAAAAATGTTTGAGTCAATAGAAAAAGATGATAAAGCAAAGGCCATCTATATGATGCACAAAAACAACTACAATCAGGTTAATGAAGCAGAAGTAGAATATGAATGGAATGATAATTATGTCCGTAGAATTATTATAGCCTCAGGCGGTATTCCGGGTAAAAATTATACATTTGACTCTTGGTATTTTTATTATGATTATGATAAGCCTACTTTTAAAATAGAAACTCAAACATTTAATCTATACGTAAATGAACCTTTTAAGTCTTTTTTAGAAAATGTTAAAACCAATATAATAAATTGGACTAAAAACAATAAAGATATTGAAATTTTAAATTGTAATGAAGATAATATATGCATTAAAAATACTAATTATATGATTGATCTAGATTTTAAAGATTTTAGATTTATTTATCATAATTTTGAAACAGGCTTTAATTATTCAACTGAAGAGCCTATTGATATTTTATTTGTATTAAAAGAACAATTAAATTTAGATTTTATAGGAGGTTAATAGAAATGATTTCAGATGCTGAGTTAACTAAATTAATTGAACTTGGTTTACAGGAAGGTGCACCAAATGGAGCATTGGTAAAAATTCTAGAACAGTGTTTAGAGCAAAGACCACTTAGTTTCGGAATGGTTACTGAAGTTGATGATCAAGCTCTTAGACAGTTCTTAAAAGACGGTGAAATTTTTACTGAGGATGCTTTCTTTAAGCATAGATTATTAGGCTTTAATATCTATGACAAGGAAGGAAATATCATTGCTCAAATCAATAGTGATGGTACAATCACAGGATATTTCCCAAAGTTTACTCTTGATGCTGATGCCTCAGACGAAGATAAAGAAAAATTCAAGGAATTTTGCAGAACTTTAGTTTCTAAGTTTGATGCAATCACATATCCAAAAGCAGAATAAAATGGCTAGCAAAAATGCTAGTCATTTTTCTGTGATTTCTGATAGTTATTATTATATTATTGTTATTTATTATACTATGTTATTATTTATTATCGAATAACCGTGACAAATCTCTGAAATTGAAAATTTTTCGTAATTTTTGAAATTTTTATAAAAAAGTATTTACAAGGGTAACGTAATAGTGTACAATAATAATATAAAACAACAAACAACAATTTAACAACTTGGAGGAATCACGTAATGGATTATAAGATTAATGACACTTTCCACATTTCTATGGAAAAGGATGGTTCTATTGTAACCAACCTTATTAGTGGTAAGGATGATGTTACTTACAAGGATACAGATAAGGAATATCTTATCCTTAAGAATGCACATCTTACTCTTGGTAAGAAGAATGTTTCAAAGTTTACAAGAGATAGAATGCTCAAGAAGATCTATGAAGGACTTGGTCTTACTGAGGACCAGATCAATGATAGATTGATGCAGGGTGACTTCTATGCTGATAACCAGGATGCTATGGCTTTGGCCAACCTGGAAAATGGTATTCAGCTCTTGATGAACTTCTTCACTGAGTTCCAGGTAGATCTTTCTATTAGATTTGTTGATACCCTTTTGAGACAGGCTGATAAGAAGAAGTACATTATCAATTACTTTACTCTTTGTGATCACCCTGCTCATAGAGAAATTATTGCAAAGCTTGACTCTGCTGAGTTTGACAATATCCTGTCAATGTTGAAGTATAAGCCTGAAGAGCAGGTTAATAGACACCTTAAGGTGTACTTTGGTCCTGCTGGTACAGGTAAGACCACAAAGGCTTGTTCAGAGTCTACAATTTGTATTGTATGCTCTTCTGATATGACTTGTAAGGACCTGTTGCAGGACTTCAAGTTTGTAGATGGTAAGGCAACATTTGAAAAGTCAGCTCTCTGGCTGGCAATTGAGGAGGGTAAGACAATTACCCTTGATGAAATCAATCTCCTCAATAGAGATACAATCCAGTTCCTTCAGGGTCTTACAGATGGCAAGGAAAGCATTGACTTCCTTGGTAATGTAATCAAGATTCACCCTGACTTCAAGGTTATTGGAACCATGAACTTGATTGTAAATGGTATGACATTCCCTCTTTCTGAGCCTCTGGTAGATAGATGCTCTGAGATTGTTGAATATAAGCTCAAGGCTAAGGACATCTTCAAGGCCTTGGTTAAGGAAAGCAAATAATCTCCAAGTTGTTGTTGTTTTGAAAGAAGGGGTCTCCTCGGAGGCTCCTTTTTTCTTTATTTTAAAATAAGTTATTTACAAGGTTAATGAACTAATATATAATGATAATATAAAACAACACATCAAAATTGGAGATATAAAAATGGAAGTAACCTTAGCAAAAGTTAGAGCAATCTTTGATACACTCCCCATTGGTTATTATTTGGGTAGAAACATTAAGATGGAATTATCTGAAGTTTCTTCTCAGAGCTATTTTAATCCCATTGGTGACTATATTGTAATTTCTGCTCCTTGTATTTTGGAAACAGCTAGAAAAAAGGCAATTGCTGCTGGTGATGTTGAGGAACTTATTAGAGGACTTTTCTACCATGAAATTTCCCATGTTATCCTCACAGGTAAGGTTTGTGTAGATGCTGAAAAGCACTATTCATCTTCCACAAAGAGATTTCATGATATTGTAAATATTGTTGAGGATGAAAGAATTGAAACAATCCTCAGAACATATTACATGAAGACAAACTTCAGAAAGAATATCTTCCTTATCAATGACTATCATGGTCAGGCTCCTAAGGATGCTTTTGAAGGTTTCTATTATTTAGTAAGATTCCATGTTGGTCCTGAAGAATATCTCAATAAGCTTAAGGATCTTATTAAGGATTATAAGAACCTTAATGCAGCTAGTGACCTCTGGACATGGAGATCATATCTTAGTGATATTGAAAAGTTTTATAGAGACTTTGTAAAGAATTTTGATCCCAATGATTTCCCTCAGGGTGATGAAGGTGATATGGGTGACTCTGGTGACTCTGAAGGTCAGCAGGGTAGTGGTTCTGGCAAGTCCTCTGGTAAGTCTTCTGGTTCTCAGTCTGGTTCTCAGTCTGGTAATTCTGATGGCTCTGAGGAGTCTGATGGTGATCAGGATGGTAATGATAACCAGAATGGTAATGGAAATAAGAATGGAGACAAGAATGTTAATCAGAATGGTAACCAGGATGGTGACCAGGATGGTGAGGGTTCTGGCTCTATGGCTGGTACAAATGATATTAGAACTGATGGTGATGAGGATGATGGTAATGGTGCATCCTCTGGAGATCAGGATGGTGATAGCAAGGCTGCTGCAGCTAAGACATCTGATGGTGAAGGTGATGGAAATGAGGCTGGTACAGCTGAATCTGAGGCTGCCAAGGATGCTGAAAAGAAGGCTGGCAAAGTAAAGGAATTTGATATTCCTGGTGCTGGTAGAGGCCTTGAAAACTCCATCATGAAGAAGGCAATTGCAGTTGTCCTCAATGTATATGTTAATGAGGTACTCCAGACAAGAATCAGAAAGATCCTTGAAACAGTAAAGAAGAAGAAGGGCACATTTGGTGCAGCATATCAGTCTTACTCTGGTAGAATTAACCCCAGAGCTTGTGACAGAGATGACTATAAGTACTGGGTAAAGGACAACAGAACTGGTTCTAATAAGATGTTTACAAAGACACACTTTAACCTCTTTATTGACCACTCTGGATCCTTTAGTGGATGTGACCTTGCAATCAATATGCTCCTCAAGGCTTTAATGGGTGTTGTATCTCCTGACTTTGACTTTGATGTAATCACAATTGATACAGAGATTGTTGAATGGGATAGACCTGACCAGTATATCTTTGAGGCAAATGGTGGTACAGACCTTAGAAATGATATTGCTCCTATCTTCAGAAAGCACCAGAAGAGAGGCTGCAACAACTTCAATATTGTAGTATTTGATGGTGAGGCTCATGACAGATCTTACTCTCAGTCCACAGAGCCTTTCAACAACTTTGATACAAACAATACAGTTTTGGTAGTTGACTCTAGCAATGAAAGATTTGTAAGACACCTTCATAGCTGCAAGAAGACAATCATTAGTGGCAACTATGAAAAGTACTTCATTGATGAGGTTCTTAGCCTTCTTGAAAGAACAATCTACTAATTAAAAAAACTTTTAGTTGACTTAAAAAAGTTATTTACAAATAAGGGCTAAAGGTATATAATCTAACTATCAAAATAAATTACACATTTTAAATCTTGGAGGATTTAGCAATGAAGATCAACGACACATTTTACATTTCAGGCTCACATGATGGTAAGATTGTTACTAACCTTAGAGGTTACAGGACATCTTATAGAGCAGGTGATACTGATTACACCCTTTTTAACAACATCCTCAAGGTAATGAGGAAGAGAACAATCTCTAATGAGACCAAGAACAGAATGCTCACAAGATTTTTTGAGCAGTTCCTTTCTGATGAGACAGAGATCCAGAAGAGACTTATCAAGGTAGCTGGTACAACTACAGCAGCTACAACTGGAGAGACAAAGGTAGAGCCCAAGCTGGCTGACCACAAGACTCTTAAGGAGTTCTCAAACAAGCTCCTCAAGTTCTTCTCTGAGTTCCAGGTATCTATTTCTATTAGATTTGTGGACACCTTCCTCAGATCAGCTGACAAGAAGGCATACACCCTGGCTTACTTCAAGCTTGAGGACTCCCCTTGGTTCAATGAGATTGCAACTAAGATCAATAGTGCAGAATTCAAGGCTATCCTTGATGAGGCAGAACTCATTAAGCTGGCTCCTGAAAAGCAGGTAAATAAGCACCTCAAGGTATACTTTGGCCCTGCAGGTACTGGTAAGACAACTAAGGCTTGTGAAGAGGCTGAATATTGCATCCCTTGCTCTTCTGATATGGATTGTAAGGAACTCCTCAAGGACTTCAAGTTTGATGCATCTGGTAAGCCTACATTTGAAAAGTCAGTCTTCAGACTTGCTATTGAGGAAGGTAACACAGTAGTACTGGATGAGATCAACCTCCTCAACACACAGGTAAGACAGTTCCTCCAGTCCCTCACAGATGGTAAGGATTATGTAGACTTTGAGGGTACTAAGATTAAGATCCACCCTAACTTCATGGCAATTGGTACAATGAACCTGGTGGTTAATGGTATGACCTTTGCCCTCTCTGAATCTCTGGTTGACAGATGTGCAGAAATTAGGGAGTATGAACTCACTGGTGACAGCATTGCTAAGGCCCTGCTGGCATAAATATATCCTCCAATTTTGATAAATAGGGTCTCTTCGGAGGCCCTATTTATTTTGTGTATACTTAAAAAAGTTATTTACAAATAAGGGCTAAAGGTATATAATCTAACTATCAGAATTAAAGGAGTATATATTTATGGAGATTAAGTTTCATCAGGTAAAGAACATTTTTGATACTCTTCCTATTGGTTATTACCTGGGAAGAAGAATTAAGGTTAATCTCTCAGAAACAGGTAATGTAAGTTTTTACAACCCTGCAGCTGATGAGATTACAGTTTCAGCTCCTAACATTATCTCAGCCTTCAAGCCTGTAGCTGAAGGTGCATCTATTGACCTTGAAGAGGTTATTAGAGGTCTTCTCTATCATGAAGTATCTCATGTTATCCTTACTTGTGGTAACAAGGAAACCAATGAGGCTATGGTTAGAGAGTGCAAGCATGACATTATTAACATTATGGAAGATGAAAGAATTGAAACTCTCCTCCATGATTATTATATGCTCACAAATTTCAGAAGAAATACATTCTTCCTTAACCAGTATGATGGTACAAGACCTCCTAAGACAGACATGGAGAGATTTTACCACCTGGTAAGATTTCATGAGGGTTCAGAAGTATGGCTTAAGAAGCTTGAAAACTTCATTACAAAGTGGAAGAACCTCAATGCTTCCTCTGGCTACTGGGACTGGGTTAACTATGCTGAAGAGGTAAATAACTTCTACAGAGATTTTACTCATGCTAGCCCTGAAGAAACACAGCCTGAGGGTGGCTATGGCAACAACTCTGGTGAGTCTCAGGGTGAAGGTCAGGGTCAGGGCTCTGGTGAACAGGGTGAGTCTGAGGGTCAGGGTCAGCAGAAGGGCCAGAATGGTCAGTCTGAGGGCCAGGAAGATGGAAATGGAATGAATGGTAGCCAGGATGCTGGAAAGTCTGAGAATGGCCAGAATGAGGGTCAGGATGGAAGTGTAGGTGACCCTGCACATGGTCAGGGTAAGAACCCTGACAATATTAGAACTAACCCTGGTAAGAAGGTTCATAGATCTGAGGAAGATGAAAAGAGCCAGGCCATTGAGGAACAGCTTAACAGAACTAGAGAGCTTGAAGTAAAGGTTGAGCCTCAGAAGATTATGGAAACTGCCCTTAAGAGAGTCTTCAACAAGTATGAAGATCCTACCCTCCAGAAGAAGCTGGAGCATATCATAAATGTATCCCAGAAGAAAAAGGGTATGCTCCTTGGTGCAAGACTTAGCTATTCAGGAAAGATCAATCCAAGGGCTTGTGGAAGGGAAGACTACATGTGGTGGAAGAAGGTCAATGGTGGTGGATCCCTCAATGGTATTGATAAGCTCCACTTCAACCTCTTCATTGACAACTCTGGTTCCTTCTGTGACAATGATGATCAGGTCAATAAGCTCATTAGAGCCCTTAATAAAATTAAGAGCCCTATGTTTGACTTTGATGTTATTACTATTAACCACCATGTTGATGAATGGACTGATACAACCTCCAAGCTCTTTGAGTCTGATGGTGGTAACTGCCTTAATAGTAACATGTATGATATATTCAAGAGACACCAGATGAGGAACTCCAACAATTTTAACATTGTCCTTTTTGATGGTGATGCTCACTCCAATGACTGGGGCAATGAGAGACTTGGCCCTGATGGTAAGGACTGCTTTGGTGCCTTTGACTCTCCCAACACAATCATTATCTCTGATAGAGATAACACCAACTATATCAATGAAAGTGTTACAAAGGCTAGGGTAGTAATTACCAGAAACTATTGCAGTGAATTCATTAAGAACATCCTGGTTCTCCTGGAGCAGATGCTGTAATTGGTTTACTAATAAGGGTTTAAGAATATAATATAAGGGATAGAGGCTTTACTTCTATCCCTTTTTACTTTAAAGAGCAATTTAATTATACAGTACTATTAAGAGGTACATAATAAAACTTATGTTCTTTTGGTAGAAAAAATATTAAAATTTAAGGAGTTTAGAACAATGACTAAAGAAAAATTTTATGACGGTTTAATTTATCATCTCGTATTTGACAACGGTGTACAGATGGCTGGAACATTTGACAAGATTGGTAATCATCTTACTGATTTTGACAATCCCACACTCAAGATTTGTAAGAAGCAGCCATCTGAATTTCAGGCAATAGTAAACAAATATTATGAAGATAATCCTGATGGAACTTTAGATGGACAGATGGATGCTTGGTTTGATACTCATTTTGCTGAATTCTTCTCATGATTATTCCAATGACATTTAGACAGTTTGAATCAGAAGTTGAGTATGATCTTATCTTTGAGGAAGGCCTTGTAATTTCAGGAAAGAAAGACAAGTTGACTAATATTGAGGATGCAGAGATTAAAATCATGCCTCATAAATTAGCATTAGCGACTTGGCAACCTCCAACAATTAGACCAGTTATTGAGAAGTATATAACTCAATATGGAAGAGAAGATTTATCTCATTTAACAGCAGAATGGTATAAGGAAAACAAGAAATGTTAGCACAAAAGTATCGTCCACAGTCTTTCGATGAAGTAATAGGTCAGGATGTTACTGTAAAGATATTGCAAAATCAAATCAAAGATAAAAATTATAGTCATAGTATGTTATTTACTGGGAATGCAGGCTGTGGTAAAACAACCTGTGCCCGAATTTTTGC
>Ga0256405_10001736_pt1 | contig 56501 bp, 46 predicted proteins | sample RumenRJG_02DNA_FD_189096 | JGI IMG/M metagenome (GOLD analysis project Ga0256405, IMG submission 189096) | Bovine rumen microbial communities from Lethbridge, Alberta, Canada - RJG_02 | ecosystem: Host-associated > Mammals > Digestive system > Stomach > Rumen | place: Canada: Alberta... | reverse complement strand
TTGTCGCCGTCGGTCGATTACCGACAGCATCCATCTGGGGTTCACGCAAGGGCGGCGTACGGGGGTATAACCTAATGCGAAGGCAAGTGCTGGCGCTTACTTACCCACCCAAGCTACAGAAGCGTCTCTTTATCCGAGTTAATGAAGAAATGTTTGCCCAACAGCATCTGTCGTTTTCTCCCTGTTTGCACCATATAGTAAAACAACATGGGGAATTATCATACCCCAGAACCTATATGTAAACAGCACTGTTTCCCAAAATGCATAAAACAGCAGAGTAACAAATAAAGCAATATAATAACCTCCATATTTCTCACCTCTGTTTTTATACAAACTTACTCCGAGTATGAATAATATCGATGCCATCATGCAGCTTCCGAGTATTCCAGTTGTACAATAAATATATACATAGTTCATATCCAATGAGGAAGTCTCTACACCAAAAGCACTGAGATTTGCGTTATAAGGATTCGAAATAAATGCTCCATTTTCTACAAATCCCATGCCGGTCCAAATATTTCCAAGAACGGGAACCCAATGCACATTTTCAGTGACGTTTAATGACCGATTAGAGTTTATCCAAATATAATCCCATAATCCAGAGACAAAAACAATAACAACAAAAAACAGCAACCCAATAAAGATAATCCATTTCAGATATTTTTTTGATTTTGCAGTAAAACGGACTTTATTCATTATTCTTATGCCGCTAGCTACCATAAGAAAGATTACGATACTGATAAATGCCGTTCTAGATGATGCAGAAAACAAAATCATAAAAATTATACAATCAAACAGCAGAATAAACATTTTACTGCGTGAATGCAATAATGGATTATCCGAAAACTCCAAATAAAATAAAAACAGGAATGAAACTATTAGAAAACACATATTTCCAATGCCATTCGCATGTAAGAACCCAAAACTTGAGCGCATAACATCATGTGATAAAAAAGAGTAAACTGCAAATACTGGATTTAAACTCAGTTCATTTAAGTGTGTTATCACCTGAATAAACAATGCTGCAATAATCGCGGCACATGATGTAATCGTATATTCCCCGACGCATTGATAATGTAATACCTCCTGAGTTGAAGGAATCAATAATAGCAAAAAATAAATCATGATTAATGTATGATTAGATATATATTCCACCATATTAGGGTTTACAAAAACATATCTCCACAACAAGACATACGCAATCAATATCAGGAACAGAATAATCAGATTAGTACCACAGTTATTTTCCCTGTACTGCATAATATCAATCAAACAATACAGTATAAACAGATATTTGATCTTTGTTCCCACTCCTGCCAAAAAAAAATCAGTTTCGCTTAGTAGCATTCCAGCAAGCATAATGAAATTGACAAGGAGAAACATATATTTTCTGTTGATTAGCATATCAATTATCTTTACACGGTATTATTAGGAGACAAATACCATGTTCCTTTCATCTAAAGAACAATCCTTTTACTAGTAAATATGTATTTTTCACAACTATTGCTGCCACAATAGAATACAAAATAACAAGAATCGGACTAATACTTAAATACCAGTAATTATTAAGAAACTGTAGTTCATTTATTATTTTATACTCAACACAGATAATATACCAATGAAGGATATAAATGAGTAAGGAATAGTCTTTCCCAAGGGTAACCAAAATACCACACTCTCCCCACTCAGTATTATCAACCGCATATATAAATGAGAATACAGACAGAATCGTAATTCCTAAAGAATTCTCAATATTGCCAATTAATAAACGCTCAATAATTATGATTCCAATTCCAGAAAAAAAGACAAATTTGATATTATTAATTCTTTCAAAAGTTTTCGTTTTTAACCTAAATCCAACCCAAAAAAAAGGAAATCCAGTAAAAAGTGCGTTTCTGTAATAGATAGAATCCACATTTTTGCCACATAATGGTAATATTTCCGAAAAAATGATAAGAATCACCCAAAGACAAAAGGCAGCTATGTCTATAATTCTATAGTCATTTAGGGGAGTACTAAATAATAGGATAACAAATACAAATATGTAACAGTAAACCAATGCAAAAAGGAACCAAAGATGCGTAATATTTCCAGTATCATTCCATATAATCAGTCTCCAAATTTTACCAACATCAAAATAGTTTTCAAAAAACTTCTGAAAGGATTGTTTCCTAAAAAAGATAATGTATTCCATGAATAAAGAGAACACTGCGGCTCCAGCACATATACTTATTGTTTTCTTTATCCGCTTAACTATTTCTACTCGAGTGCTTTTTTTTTCGTTTTTATTTGTGTAGTATCCGGAGAGCATAAAGAAAAAAGGAATCGCAGTTCTACAGATACTCTTAATTAGAGCCCCCCACATTCCAGGAAATGGATAATGAATCAATATCACAAAAATGCAAGACACTCCTCGCAACATATCTAATGAATAATTTCTATGGGTATTCATAGTCCCCCTGCCTTACATTTTTTTCTTAACGTCAATTATCCCGATAAATCATTGCACAGTAACAAAAACCATTTCAGGAGGATTGTTGAATCTAGGGAGAAACTCGTCATCGCTTCCAAGACCGGACGTTACAATCATTGTTGTGTTCCCAAATATAAAAGTACCATGGGTATAGTTCGGGAAAAATCCCCGCTCTCTGCTGAAGAGTCCCCCGAGAAAAGGAAGGATCACCTGACCGCCATGTTCATGTCCGCTCAGAACTACATCTATATCCCAAAGAGAAGATCCATTCCTTAGGAGAAAACTGGAAGGTCTGTGGGCCATATAGATTGTCAGTGCATCTGTTCTCTGAAAATCCGTCAGGAAAGAATACATACCAGTCTGCATAGTTACAAGAGGGTTATCTTCATCCAAACTGTACATATCCTCATATGCCGCACCGATCCGGATCTTTGTTCCTTTGACTTCAATATCTTTCCACGCTCTTTGAAGAACAACTGCCCCTGCATTTTTTATAGTCGCGATAAGACCGTTAAGCTCTACATCCGGTAATATAAATGAGGCATTGTCACGGTCTATATTGGTATATTCAATCTCATTCCTTGCAATCAAATATTCAATCTCATGATTACCAAGGCAAAAATACACATCTGCTATCTCAGATAAATTACTAATTACATCCGCCGCATATGGTCTTGCATCTTTTGTTGTCCAGCTTATAAGGTCTCCGCCAATGAGGATAAAGTCCGGATCGAGGTAGCGAATCTGATCATATAACTGTTGATTTTCATTTCCAAACCGATTCTCATGAAGATCCGCAAAATACAAGTACTTGATTGGTTCAGTTACTTTATCACTTTCAATAGTGACTTCCGTCACAACCGGATCCACATAGGAACGTTTCGTGTAATGATATAAAACTCCTATGACAGTTACAAACAGAATAATAACTGCAATACTAACAATCCTGGATTTTTTACGTTTTACTAACATTGCTTTCAATTGTAATGAACCTCTATATGGATTTCCGCCCTTATTCAATAATGATCCGCTCGACTAATCAAGCGTTTGTACTCCGAAATAAGTGTAAGAACATATTTCTCAGGAGAAAACTTTTCTTGTGCCATTTGACAAATCTCGATTCCCTGAAATGTACTATGCTCCATTAATTCCAACTTGCTGCATAAATCAATTGCATCGTTTCCACGGAATATATATCCGTTTACCCCTTCTGTGACGAGTTCAGGAAGGCCGCCGTTATCAGACACAATTGCAGGACGTCCCATAGCCTGTGCCTCCATAATCGAATACGGGGCGTTTTCACAGCATATGCTGGGAAGGATTACACAATACGCAGATGAAACAATTTGTTTCAGTTCGTCGCCAGTCTTATATCCCAGCATTTTTACTGTCTTGCCTGACATATTATGCTGAATATAATCACGAAGTTCCGTTTCCTGCGGGCCGGCACCGACTATATAGAGCGGCTTGTCTACGTTTGCCTTGTTAAACGCCTGCAGCAGCGTCATAATACCTTTTTCTTCACTCAGTCTTCCATAATACAGATAGTAAGTTCCTCTTGGCTCACCGGCATGATAGGTTGTCCCTACCGGAAGAAAGTTGGGCATATACTTAAGAATACGAGGATCACAAATCCGTCCCTGTGTCAGCCTTTTCTGGTGATGCTGAGACGGGCATATGATCAGATTCATTCTGTCATAGGTCTTATGGATTCGATAAGTCTCCGCTTCCAGTGCGGCAAGCAGGCTCTTTGCTCTTGAGTTTTTCATGCACTTCGAGCTGACACAGTGTAAGTAGTTTCCATTTATACATCTGTCGCATATTTTTCCATGATTCATCATCAGGTAGGACGGACAGACTGCTTTAAGGTCATGCGCAGTATATACAATTGGAATATGATGTTTCAGAGCAGCAAATACAATCGAATCTGTAAGCTGGCTTTGGAAAATATTCAAATGAATAATGTCTGGTTTTTCATCGCGCAATAATTTTTCAAATTTCCGCTTTGCTTCCAGGGAATAGAGCAATTTTACGGATGCAGTCATTACTTTGACCGGACTCATTTTCGCATTAAAATCAATATTATTTACGAAATACTTCTCCTGTGCACAGGGGATGTTTTTATCGTCCTTCATAGAAAAGTAAATGACATCACATCCCTTTTCTTTCAGCATTTTTCCCAATGCGAAATAGTATGTTTCAGATCCACCCTTTAAATAGTGAAATTTATTAACTAATAAAACTTTCACTTTAGTCTCCCCTTAATACGGTTTTTCCATTTATCTTTAACAAACACAAGATACTCTACATCAATGACTTCAAAATCACTTGACTGGCTGTATGTATGCGTGCCGATCAGTTTTTTATGTTTACCGGCAATATGAAGATCCGATGGATAAATTTCACGGCATAGTTTTTGAATCTCTGAGTCCTTAAAAATGTGGAATTTTATAGAATATCCGTATATCCCGGATGTGCTTCTCTGCAGCGGGATAATACTGTTCTCAATCACTCCTCCGGCGGTCCTGGAATCATAAGTATAATGATTCTGATCCGGTCCATGCCATACAGCTGAGATACCTGTTGTCTCTTTTACTAAATCATACCTGCAAAAACGTGTTAGTTTAGGATCTTCAAGACTATACTCGGAGGCTAAAAAAGAAGCTTTATTACCCTCTATTTTGACAAGTACTGAATCTACTATTTTATGCCCCGGCAGCAGTTCTGCTGCTTTCTCCCATTTATCCGGAAAAGATGTACACCGATATAAAACCAGGCTGTCGTTCATTTCAGTTTCAGGAAGAAGATACAACTCATCTCCCCACAAGAAAGTCATTGGGAATGACATGTGGTATTTTTCTTTGATGACAATTTTTACTTGCGGACTTTTCTGATGAGAATCTTTTAAGTCGACATATCCAATGGATCCTATATTCGTTCTTCTGTCCATACATTCCATGAACACAACTTGATGATTTTCGTACTCGCACAGCAGAGGGTCTGCATACCAATAATTCTCTGAGTGCGGAAAAACACGAAAAGGAGCTTCAGAGCCGTTTTCTTTATATAGCTCCTGCTCCTTGATTCGTTTTCTGACCCCCCAGCTGAAAACTGCTTCATAACCTGCCAGCTTCTTAATCCCAAGAACAGGTCCCAGCTGAATTGCTTTTTTTATTAATTCTTTTATCATCATCTTTTCAAGACCTTTTTTAAATAGCGCATGATTAAGTGTTTTAAATAAAAGTATGCATCAGATCTTCCAAATACCAGCGTAATTATGGTGAATGTAAGTAGTACAGATACAAAGCCATTAAAAAGGAATGCTGGTAATGCAGAAAAATGAAGGCGCAGATTAATGATATAAACAATCATTGTTTCTACAATATATACAGACAGCATCCTGATCCAAAAGATGACGTATCGGAATGAACTCTCTTTGAAATACAGTTTAAACAAATAATGTATTTTCGTTATAATCTCAATCGTATAGGTACACATCGTACCTATAAAAATACCGATCATTCCTATTTTCATGCCCAGAACGATAGACACAGCCAAATTCACTATCGCACTCACAAAAGAAATATTCCGTCCAATTGTAAAAAAGCCAGACAAGTGCATAGCTGATGACAGAGGCTGGTAAGTGATTTCTATTACCAATAAAAGGCACAGGATTGCAACGACTGAATAATCCAAAAGATATCCTTTACCTAACCATAGTTCGATAAAAGGCTGAACACATGCAAATACACCAACAGATGCGATACTTGCAAATACAAAAAAAATGAAAGTAAGCCGTGTAAGGTTCTCTACTTTGCTTTCTGTTCTCTCAGTGACAAATAGATTTCCCATACTTGCTATAGCAGCACCCATCATTTTATCTGCCAATTTTCTAAAGACACCAATTACCACTAAATAGTTGGAATAATAGCCAACAAGAAGCGTACTGACCAAAGTGGAAATCAGAATATTATCCGTAGAATCGACCACACGACCTGCAAATTGTTTAACAAAAATGTTACGAATATTGCCAAAGATCTGTGCGCGCTCCTCTTTCGGGAGTTTCGCTTTGGTATCAAGATATGGGTATTTCAGATCAACGACATGAGATGCATACGCATTCGTTGCGATGACCAGTAAAATATTAGCGCCCAAAAAAGTGATATACTGTTTGGTTACCACCAATATAATCAGAATCAGGATTGTACCGACGATTCGGAATATTGTACTTATTTTTGTATAGATATATGCATTCTGATCTGCTTCCATGAGAGCAATCTTGTATGAAAATAAATAAGATACAGCACTCTGGAAAACAAACATTAAATAGATTACACGGATATAATTAATATCATAAGACAAATCTCTTATGAAATACTGAATCCAGGGAGTCAGGCTTGCTCCGATTACGAGTGTAGCCAAGGCGATAATTCTATATGCCTTTCTAAAGAGATTCATCAACTGGGAAACTTTCTGATGATCACCTTCTGAAAGCGGCTTATAAAGATTGTAGACTATCGCTGAACTAACTCCCAGTTCTGCCAGAGACAGGGCTGTGATAACCTCTGTAAAAAGGCCATTAATTGAGACTGCTTCGTTTCCGAGAGTATGAATCAGGCAGGTTCTCGTAATAAACGATAATGCAACCGTTACTACCTGTGATGCTACCACAAATATGAAATTACGTATGCTCTTTTCTGTTCTTCCCATAAGTTATTGCACAATAAAACTAATAATTTATTTGTTTATCAGTTTCCTTCCTTTAATCATAGTTCGGATCCTGTCGTAATTCTGTACACCGATAATGGCATGGATGGCTTTGATAAGCTTAAAGCGCAGCTTCATTTTTGGATCAGCCCAGCTGGAGTTCATGTAATGAATCGCACATGTATTCTCAGTCACTTTCGTATGCCAATTATAAACATCAAAAGCCGCAAAATAGTCTCTGGGATAGACTCTTATATTGTCTTTTAATTCCTGGTAAGCATCCAAGTCCAAATCCAGGCCCCAATATACTGCCAATTCAGAAATTCTGTCATTAATACACGTCACGTCAAAACTGCCATCTTTCAGAATAAAATGACGATTCCAATAGGATTTCTCAAAAGCCTCAATCAATGGATGATTCGGAACGCTGGCAATAAAAGCAGTGGTCAAAAGCCTGTCACTTTCAAAGCCAAAAACCAAATCGCTGTCTTCAAGATATTCTGAAAAATCCCTGATAATTTCCACATCCGTATCCAGATAAACGCCGCCATACTCTTTTAGCGCGTATATTCTCACATAATCGGATACAAAAGCATATTTTTTGGATTTATAAGCTTCTTTCACATATTCCGGTGCGGTGGACAGATCAAAACTCTGCTCATTCCACTCATGAATTTTATATTCTTTTAACATCCTCCGCCATGTTTGAATATACTGTTTCGCATCATTCGGAAGCTCGTTTCCGCCGAACCAGCAGTAGTGTATGATTTTGGGTATCATAGTCAACACCATCCTAAATTGTATATTTTTAAACAGTAATCACATAACCTAAAATCCTTGCCTGGGTGAATCCGAGAGTGCAAATGGCTTCTTTTGTACTCTCCATCTGGTCATAGCCGGCTTTGATTATATAAACCATTCCATCGACACAATCCGCTGCGCTGAGCAGTTCAACAGTCTGTTCATAGTCAGGTCCATTGATGATCAGCAAATCCGATTCTTTCAAGCCTTCTTCAATTTGTTGATTCATCTCTTCCTGAATCTGTACCGTGGTTTTCGATACCTTAGAGGAAGCCATATTAATGCGCTGAACCTTTTTCCCTTGATCGTTCCAATCATGAATCAGTTTGTCAAGAAGCTGTGCTTGTCCGCGCTTCTTATCTCTTCCTGTAAACAGAAGGGTTTTAACCTGTTGCTGTTCTATTGCTTCTTCCAGCTGTTTTCTGAACTCAGAAAAGGATCTGCTGAACTCATCATAAGTATCGTGCGACCGGATAAGTTCAGACTCTTTTTTTGAAGCTATTTTTCTTAATTTCGGAAGGCTTCCCAAATACGGAAGGTCCGTTATTTTAGCCATATCCTCCGAAGTCTCAATATCATGGCGCCAAAGTGTTATAAGAAAGATAACTCCTAAATATGCAAAAACACTCCCAATAACGCCTACTCCAACCCATATAATCGGCGACTTCAAATTTTCATGTAATACTTCTGTTCGATCAGATGTTTCCAGAACTTTAATTTCAATGTCTCCTAGCGTTGTGAATATAGCCTTTGGAAGGCAATTAATCACCGCATCCCGAAGCTGTATTGCGTTTTCCTTTGTATCGCATACAACATTGATTCCTCCCATGTTGGTTCCATATGCGTTTTTCCAGGTTACTGTTCCCGGAATAACCCGCCCTATTTCTTCTTTAAGAAGATAAAACATATAATCACTCTCAATAATTGACCGGAAAGCTTCTGACATCTGCATAACATAGTCGTCTCTTATCTCCGTGTAATTATATGAAAAATCATCTGAGAGGGTAGCGCCAACGACGAAAGATCCTTCCGCAACGTATTGTTCTTTCACCAAAGCACGTGAAAGCAGACTCATACCAGCTGTCAAACACATAATAATAGGACAAACCATCAAAAGATAACGACGGGCAAGTCTTAAAAAGGATCTGACAAAGACGATTATATCGATATAGTCTGCTTCATTAATCTGTTTTTTTTGTGTTTCGTTTTTTTCCATTTTTCCCTATAAGCGCATTACACTAAAATCCAAGCAGGACACAACCAGCAAAGTAAGTATTACTTTTTTGAAGATCATTCAGCATTTTGTCTACTTTGAAAAAATCGGCCTCATCTTGCCAGCATAAAGCGATTGAAGAATCAACAGCGTCATTCCATATTTGTGCATAATGAGATGGATACCATGTTGTACCATTTATAATGACAATATCCGAACATCCCAGACACTCGCACAGTACACGCCTTACATCAGCAGCCGAATAAGAAAAATTCTCATCAATACTATCCGGGGCAAATTGAATACAATGCACCTTCAATTTTTCTCTGTAAAACATCGCATCTTTAATAGTGCATTTTTGCTGCAGAAGATCCAGAAACGTATGCGTTCTTACATCATCAGTTAAGTCAAGTTCAGGAGCGCTGTCATGCTGTCTGGTCTCCGTATCTATTAGAAGAACATTCCGATTTTGTTCTGCCAACTCCCTTGCCAATTCTGATAAAACAGCAGCTCCCTCCTTATTATCAGCATATGATGCTACGAACAGAGTTTTTTTATTGCATTTTTGCAGCACTTGTTTGAGCTCAATAGCCAGTTTCTTAAGTGGTTCTTGACTGTTTTTCTTTGAAGGGATTCCATTCTTTTTGTCTGTCCCAAAACTGATAAGCGGCAACGAAAAGAATCGAACGTTTTTGTAGCGCTTTCTTATGCAGCGTTCCGTCTTATATGTTGTTTTGGCAACGTACATTAAAAACAATAATCCGGCCATCATCAACCCAGATAGTATACAGAGGCGCGCCCGATTAGTTCGAATCTTAGAATTGCCGGCAAGATATGGGGCTTCCGGTCCAAGTATGATGTTAATCTCCGGGGCTCCGGTCATATCTCCTGAAAATCGTGAATAATACTCTACTACGGTCTGGACTCCCTCAAATGCATTTTTCGGGTTACCGCTGGTTCCATGCATTACTAGTAAATCTGTATTTGGGACTTGCGTGCAGTCGATAGTGAAATCCTTCAAATCAGGATTTTGATTATGAAATTCCAACTGGAACATATCACTATTAAGCACGGAGCCTACAACACTGGTCTTTGAAGACAGATCCGAAATTGTTTCTACGTTATGATAACGATAAGATGAAGCCATTGGATAAACAGCTGCCACTGCTATAGATGTGTAACGAGGTGTATACGTCCGTTTGTCTATAAGAGTTAAACTCAAATATGTAATGATCATGAAAACTATGATCATCCAGAAATTCCTTAAAAGCATTCTGCAGAATTTTCTGATATTGAATCCACCCCAGATAAAACCATCTGTCATTTCAAACTCCTTAATCTGTAACAATGACCGTAAGCCAGGTTATTCCAGAAGCACTTCCATATACTTCATCTTTATCTTTTTTGATCATATATCTGACTTCATATATACCTGCTTCTGAAGTGTCAACATTTGATTCAATTTCGATATTCCAATCTTTCTGGGGAACCAATTCCTCTGTCTGGCTAAACTCAACTTCTTTCACAAAATCTTCAGGATCAAACTGCTCGTCTGATTTAATGAATATCAGATTTTCATTCAAGTGAATTTCCATTCCTCCATATGATCTCTTTATGATATGAACCGGAAGATCATAATTAGCAGTGTCACCAAAACTGTTTATCAGAGAAATTGAAACTGTATAATCTCCGGCTTTAGCATAATCAATATCACTGCTATTTACTCTTATATGATTTACTTCACCATCTAAACTGTCACTTCCATAAATACAATTTATTAAATCACTATAAGAAGCATTTTTCGCATAAAACACTAGTGGGGCCGATAAGCCTACTTTCGGAGAACTGTAGTCAGAAAAAACAACTTCTCTCTTATATCTCCCGCAATTGTCATCACTATCATAAACATAATACTCTATTTCAGAAACGCCTTTTTCTGTAAAAGGCGACAATTTCCCAGGGATGATGTTCTTAGTAATATAGCCGTCCTCAGTATCATATGCTGTTAACCCCTCCAGCAGATCCTCTCTGGTAAAATCACATGATACAGTAAGCGGATTCAGGCTGCTATTAATAAGGGGAGCTGATCCGTTTGTCTCTTTCTCCTGAATACCCGAGACAATTGTCAATATAATTGTAAGCATCAGGAAAAAGATTAATATTCCTTTAATCAGCTTCATTCATGCTTCTCCTTGTTTTTCCATAAAACAAATACATTTTATTTGACATATAACAATGTGTACCATTTTCTTTTCAGTAGCCATAATACTACACTATAGAGTAGAGTATTCCTTTTCCCGGGAATCAGCCATCTGTAATCAACCTTATGCACAGCTTTTTTCATGTAAGGTTCCTCTGCATTTCTTTTTGTATATTGCAGTCTGGCTGTCCGGCTTTTCTCTCTGAAAGCTCTAAGGTATAAACATTCTTCTATGAATTTTCTCACCAGAAAAGCAGATATTTCTTCTTCCAGTGTTTTTTCCAGACCATGGTCCAAAACATACTGCATCAACCAATTTCGCAAAAGATGATTATTATTAATTGTTTTAAAATTAAATCTTCGTGAAGCAGAATCTGGGGTAACTCTGTAATAATAAGCAATCATCTGTGATGCATATATCTTATCAGCGCTGCAATAAACCTGAAAAACAAATGCTGTGTCCTCGCTCAAAAAGACTTCTTCCGGAAATCTGATCTTGTTATCATCTATTAGTTTTTTTCTAAATAGTTTTCCCCAACAAGTCCAAATAGAAATATTATCCAATGAAGCGAATTGTCTAAGTTGTTTTTCATATCTACCAAATTGCAATACGCCACGTCTTAGCAAATCGGAATCTACGGACTTTAATTCATCCGTAAAAAATGCTTCATTACCATTGTCTCTATTCAGATAACAATAACGAAATAGGATTACATCTATATCTGAATTATTCTTCAGGTTTCCAGCCATATGGATTATAGAAGGATCTATACAATCATCCGAATCCAAAAAAGTTATCCATTCCCCTTTTGCAAGGCAGATCCCGTAGTTTCTGGCTTTCGATACCCCTGAGGTTTCCATCTGAACTGCTTTTACCGTTTTGTTTTTTTCAGCGTATGCTTGGCATATTTCCCAAGAATGATCTGTAGAACCGTTTTCTACAAGAATAATTTCATCATCAGCATTTATTTTTGAAAGTACACTATCCAAACATTCGGCGAGATACCGTTCAGTGTTATGTACCGGAATAATAATAGATAGATTCATTTTTTTACCTTCCAGAGAGTAGCACCTTTTTCATACTTTATTTAAAGATTTTGAAACCATTTTCAGCGGGCCTCATTCGTAAAAGTTTTCTACTTACTAAACATGCCGCTCGCAAGAGCGGCAGTCTAAATCATTTTCAAAAAGCGAAAACATTGAAGAATCACAAGATGTCTGCACCGCCACGTGGACAAAATCTTTCAGAGTGAAAAAACGCCTGAAAGCGTTTTTTCACTCTCTCTTTTACAGGATGTGTGTCATTGTAGTTGATGCAGATTTCCCAATAACTGTCAGAAGTGCCATTCTCTATAAGAACGATCTCATCTCCTTCCAGGCTCTGAAACACTGATTCCAAACATTCCTCCAAACGGCTCTCGCTTCTGTGTACCGGAATAATTATAGAAAAACTCATTTCCAACCTTTCTTACTGCAGCGCTTTCCGCGTGGAACAGATTCTGATACTGGCTCACAATAGACTCCCAGCGGTAAGCATCTTCGATTCTTCTTTTTGCAAGGACGCCGTAATTATTGATCTGTGCTTCACTCAGCTGATCCGCTCTCTCAATCAGACTTGAAAGGGAACCCTGTTCACATGTCCAGTAGAGAGCTGCATCCTCGCCGACTTCACTATTAAAGCCTACGTCAAAAAGCAGATTTAGGTTTGTACTTCCCAAGGCTTCCAGAAGACTGGGGTTGGTCCCTCCAACAGAATGGCCGTGCAGGTAGGCATATGCCTTTTCACGAATCTTCTTAAGCAGTTCCTGATCATATACGGATCCTGCAAAGCAGATCCGATCATCCTTGGAGAATCCGAGCTTCTTATCAAGCTCATTATAGAGTTTTTCATTTTCCGTAGTGATCAGTGCCAATTTCTTGGAAGTATTAGACTGCATGAATTCGCGGACGATTGTTTCCACATTATTCTCAGGAACAAACCGGCCGACCACCAGATAATACTCTCCGCTGGCAAGTCCTTTTTCTTTCAGCCAGCCAAGAAACTTCTCCGAATCATCCGCAAGACATGAAGGTGTGCTGTCACATCCGTAGGAAAGATAGGTAGTTCTGGGGTTATACTGATAATAATCTTCCAGAATATACTCTTCAATCTTTTTGCTGTCACAGACCAGAAGATCCGCTGACCTGACCATGAGATCTTCCGAGACCTTCCAGTATTTCCTGACCGGCAGCGACCATTTGGACCGCTTCCACTCGTGTCCGTCAGGGTTAACCAGGAGAACACCGCCCAGTTTATGAATCCTTTTTCTGAAATGCTCAATGAAAGGTCCGATCCGGCAGGCAAGGACATAAAAGATCGGAGGTCTTCTCAGGTTCATACGACTGCAGTATTTAATGCACTTATCAAGAGCAGCAACATCGTAGTAAATTGCTTTTGCCGGGCCGATGTCCGGTACCTTGACATTAAAGCAGATAGCACCGTTATACTCGTACCGCTTCTCGTCATCAGCAAGTCTGGCAACGTGGAACTGGATGTTTTTGTCTGTCTGATATTCGACCATCTTTTCCACATATGTTTCAAAGCCGCCGTACTGTGCAGGAATCCCCTTCGATCCTACGATAAAGACATGCTGTTTGTTTAAGAAACTATCGGAGGCGTTGTCATCGGCATCAAGTACTCTTAGCATTTTACCACAGATTAATTCAAACACATCATTCTTTTTTGTTTCTTCGTTCATTGTTGCCCCCTTAATTTATTTTTAAATGGATTTTGGTTCATAACATTGCACTATGTTGCAGTATTCTTTAAAAATCTATATTCTTATCTATTACCTGATTTTCACTTTACAAAATATACCACGAAAAAACTTGAGTGGCACAACATTTGTCATTAATTGCAATTTTGATGTTGTGAACCTTCTTCCGTTTTAATCGAACCGGCTGAGATAAACTACTAACACATCGACTTACACTGCAGGATCAGATCACAGATTCGATCCACATCTTTTAGGGAAAGATCCGGATAAATGGGCAAAGTGAGAACCCTTTTGCTTATATGAAGAGCCACCGGAGTCTTATGAACGTCATACTTCCGATGAAACGCCTTATAACTGCTGGTAAGAGGATAGAAGTATTTTCTGACCATTACTTTATGCTCTGCAAGATGCTGAACTACTTCTTCCCGGCTGGATCCAAATACTTTTTCATCAATCACGATGGGGAAATAGGCATAATTAGACTCCACATCTTTCTGAATAACACTCAGTTGAAGTCCTTCTACATCAGACAATCTTTCCCTATAGCGTTCGACGATCGCCTTTCTTTTCAGAACAATCTCATCCATATGGCGGAGATTACAAAGACCCATAGCAGCGCAGAACTCATTCATCTTGGCGTTTGCGCCGACTGCGAGGACTTCTTCCGGACCGTGGATACCGAAGTTTTTGAGCTCATACATAGTGACCTGCAAAGCAGGATCTTTAAAGGTTACCGCTCCTCCCTCAATTGTATTAAAAACTTTTGTCGCATGGAAACTGAAGCAAGAAGCATCACCATAATTCCCGATTCCTCTCCCCTTGTATTTGACACCAAAGGCATGCGCATCGTCGTATATTACTTTCAGTTCATACTTTTTTGCGATTCGGTCAATCGCTTCTATATTGCATACGTTTCCGTAAACGTCAACCGGCATAATTGCGCAGGTACGGTCTGTAATCAGGTTTTCAATCTTATCCGGGTCTATAGTGAAATCATCTGCTTTAATATCACAAAAGACCGGCTCCAAGTTATTTCGGACAATTGCATGCGTAGTTGAAGCAAACGTGAAAGGCGTTGTGATCACCTCGCCCTGCAGATTCATTGCCTGCAGAGTAAGCTCCAGTGCCATATGCCCATTGGTCAGAAGGTCCACATTACCAATATCCAAATACTGCATCAGTTTCCTTTGAAGCTTCTGATGTTTTGCTCCCATATTGGTCAGCCAGTGAGATTCCCATAACGAAGAGATCTCGGCAACATACTCTTCCATAGTTGGTAAAACCGCTTTCGTCACATTAATTGTATTGTCCATTCGTTTATTCCAGATTCCTCTCTTCTTTTCAATACTCTGGTTCTGTTAATGTAAAAAAGTCTGTTTTGTATTGAAACCAGGATTTAAAGATTGTTTTATGTCGCACCGCTTCCCTGCAGAACCACGGAAACAGTACGCAGCAGCAGCACGCAATCCAGTTTTAATCTCCACTCACGAATATACTTCATATCCAGTTCTACAACTTTTTCAAAATCGACGATATTACTGCGTCCACTCACCTGCCACATACCGGTCAGACCGGGTTTGACTGATAGACGCGCACGATGATGCGGGCTGTATTGTGTCCACTCATCAACCGTCGGCGGACGAGTCCCTACCAGGCTCATATCACCTTTCAATACATTCCAGAACTGAGGCAGTTCATCAATCGAATACTTCCGCATAAATCTGCCGATTGGGAAGATGCGGGGATCATTATCCATTTTGAACATAAGCCCCTGCATCTTATTCTGCTTCATGAGCTCTGCTTTCCTCGCATCCGCATCCGGATACATCGACCGGAATTTATAAATTCGGAACCGTCTGCCCTTCAGCCCTACACGTGTCTGTGCATAAAAAATCGGGCCTTTGGACTGATGATATATAATAGGGGCAAAAATCAGAAATGCAATACCCGTCAATACCAGTCCTATCAATGCACCGACGATATCCATAGCTCTCTTAACCATCAGCTGTCCGGCAGGGACTGTCTGTACAGCACTTGTCATAACAGACCGACCGCCAATTTGTTCAATTTCCTGATGCGGCAGACCGCAAAACTGTTTGTCCAGCGCAATATGAACGGTTATTCCCTGTGCGATCATATCCTGGGCAATCATATTTTCCTGCTTTTGCCGGTTCAGATCGATGTATACCTCATCTACAGGGTGACCTATAAAGAAGTCGTCAAAATCATTTATATCCCCGATAATCATATGCCCGGGAATACCAAAGATCTCTTCATCATGCTTCTCCGGAGCGGTGACAAAAGATTCATCCTGCTTTTGTATCATCACGCCGCATATCCGGAAGCGGTTTTCCCTATATTTGGCCAGGTTTTGATAGTTCTCTTCTGCGCGGTCCTGGCTGGTAAGCAGCACTATATTTGACAGCGCCGCAGTACCGAGGAAGAAACGTTTGACGAATGTTTTATAAACAGATCTTACAAGCCATACCGTAATCGTACCTGCGAACCAGAATATGATAAAAATACTTCTCGAAAACTGGCCGCCGCTCTTTGTCAGGTAATGATACAGCATAATACCCACAGACAAGAGCGAAACAAACTTGCAGGATTCCTTCAGTTCATGCCGGATACCTCTTTTCAAAACGTTCTTATGTAGGGGCAATATCGCAACAACGAAAAGCAGCAACATTAAAAGTAAGATCTGCGTGCTCCTATATACTGACGTATAATCCCATCCCATCATTCTCATTCGGATCCGGCAAATTAACCAAAATACAGCCGTTACAGTCAAGCCATCCAGCATCATAAAATCAAGATGCTTCAGCCATCTACCCTTTTCTTTCTGATGCATTTTTCTTCTCCCCAAAATACAATATAAATGTACGGTAACAAAACATATTAATTGTTATATTTGATAATAATTAAACTATGTTTTGCCAAGTATGTAAATTTCAATTGGATGCATATAAATCGCTGTTTACAACATCTGTATCCATCCCGGCTTGTCTGTATATTCCTTCCTCTCCATCAGAATCATCTGAGTTCATCTAAATACTTGCCGTTTATTACATCGAGAAGATACTGTCCGTACTGATTCTTCTTCATCACTTCATAGATCCTGAGCACATCCTCTTTGCCGATCCATCCGTTCAGATAAGCAATCTCTTCAAGGCATCCGATCTTTCTGTGCTGGTGCTGCTCTACAGTCTGCACGAACACCGTCGCTTCTACAAGGCTCTCATGCGTTCCTGTGTCAAGCCAGGTAAATCCCTGCCCCAGCAGTTCTACATTCAGCTTGCCCTTTTCCAGATAGATCCGGTTCAGGTCTGTGATCTCATATTCTCCGCGCGCTGACGGTTTCAGTTCTTTGGCATATTTGACAACATCGTTGTCATAGAAGTACAGACCCGTTACACAATAATTGCTCTTCGGATGCTCGGGCTTTTCTTCAATGCTGATCACATGGCCGTTCCTGTCGAATTCCACGATTCCGAACCTCTCCGGATCATCGACATAGTAGCCGAATACAGTTGCCCCCTTGCCGGATTCCGCGTTTTCAACAGCCACCTTCAGTCTCTTTTTCAGTCCGTGTCCTGCGAATATATTGTCCCCCAGGACCATGGCGACGCTGTCATCTCCGATAAACTTCTCTCCGATCACAAAGGCCTGAGCGAGTCCGTCAGGGCTCGGCTGTTCCTTGTACGACAATCTGATCCCAAACTGGTGACCGTCTCCCAGAAGCATTTCGAACCTCGGGAGATCCTGCGGTGTCGAGATCACCAGGATATCCCTGATCCCTGCATTCATGAGCACTGACAGAGGATAATAGATCATGGGCTTGTCATAAATGGGCAGCAGCTGCTTGGACGTCACCATCGTGAGCGGATATAACCTGGTCCCCGATCCTCCTGCGAGTATAATTCCTTTCATTTCTTCCCTTTCCGGCCGTCAGCCTTCCGAATTGTATTAGATTAAAACTTAAAGGTATCCTTAATCCCGAGCCACTTCTGATCCTTCCCGCTCAGGGTAAGCGGTGTTCCGTCGGTAAGTGTGTATTCTCCGGCATAGGCGCTCCCGGGATAATCTCCCACCACCTCCGGCCATTTGATTCCAAGTTCCGGATCGTTCCACGCAAGCCCGCCTTCATCATTGGGATGATAGAAGTCATCACATTTATAACAGAATTCCGCCACATCCGACAGGACAAGGAATCCATGGGCGAATCCCCTGGGGATCAGGAACTGCTTCTTGTTTTCCTCTGACAGTATTACTCCGTGATAGCGGCCATAGGTCGCGCTGTCTTTTCTCAGGTCGACAGCGACATCATATACAGTGCCTCTGATCACTCTTACAAGCTTGGTCTGCGGGAACTGCTTCTGAAAATGAAGTCCGCGAAGCACACCCTTTACGCTGCAGCTCTGATTGTCCTGCACAAAGCGAATGTCCAGGCCGTTTTCCTTCATGTCTTTCTCATTATATGTTTCCATGAAATAGCCGCGGCTGTCCCCATGGACTGTAACGTCGATCACACACAATCCTTCAATGCCGGCGACATTGCGCGTCACTTTTATCTGTCCCATTGCCTTCCCCTTATACTGAAATCAAGTAATATCTTTGGTATTTTTACTGCTCTTAGCACCTTCAATCACCCTCCGATATGCCTTCAGCATTCCATCCGACATGGTGATCTTGCTCTTCTTCATCAGTTTCGGATTTCCCAGCAGTGTGCCTGCCAAATACATAGCGGCAATTTTTCCCCGTTTCTTATTGGGGAAATCGTAGAATCCATGCTCTTTATAGAAGCGGTGGTCCTCCCGCATCATCCCCTGCATTTCATATATCAGGTCACGGAAAATCTTCAGTCCGCCGACTCCATAGAAATTCTTAGGCGGCGTATAATTATATTGAATCGCATATGCCAGCCGCTGCGCCAATTGGTCAACTTCCCGGTCAGTATCCTCCATATCCGTTGCAATTCCTGCCAAAAAATTGCCCCCGACTTCGGCTCTCGCCGCAATAAGCGTCCGCAGGTTCTCCTCAGCCTTAAGATCTCCGTCCACTAAATACCCCACCGGCTTTCCCATCGTGACGGTTCTATGTCCATTGCAGAACTGACGGTCATCATAGAGTTTAAAGCGCTGCCCCATGGAATGGTCTTTAATCGTAAAGGCATACACAATTGCGTCCGCATTATTGATGTGTTCATTCAGATAGTCTTCAAAGCCATCTTTGTAGATACATTTCCCGTTCAAAGTGCAATGGTAGCAGCCAAGGCATCCCCCTGCAAACGGAAATTCATGCAAATTCACGATTTCACATTCTCCGGGGAAACTCTTGCAGAATCGGTCGATCATCGTAAGCAGCGGAGACCTCATGCCTGATTCCTCCCCCACTGCCACAGGATCATATTCTGTGACCAGTGCGATACGAGTATTCGAACCGGACTCCTTCCTGCCATCTTCTTTTCCGCCGACAGAACTCTTCGAAACGCTGTCAATGACCTCAGATGCAGGGACTGCAGCAAACTGCACATTTTTATCCGCAGCACTCGGACGCTCGCAAAACCCATTTTGTATATTCCACATCACATATCGAAAAAAGTCCCGAGCTTCCTTCTGCCCCTTCTTGGAAAGCAGGTCCTCCATATCCGCGGAAAGCCCGCGAATATATGAGAGTTTAATGTCAGAGCAATTATCCTCAATAAACCGATGTGCAGTCGTATCGTAGAAATGCTTTGACGTCGTAAGCTGTGTTGCATATTTTGCCGAAAAATCGATGCCGCTTTCTTTCATCAGTTCAATGAATCGGTGCATCTGCGCCGGTGCCAAAAAAGTGTAAACCGGATAGCAGAACACAATCAGCTCGGCGCGCTCCAAGGCTTCCCTCGCTTCAGTAAAATCCTTCTCAAGGCGTCGAATCTGCTGACCGACATTCAAAACCATATATTCATGCTCCGGATTAAGGACCCTTAGGTATTCCATCGTTTGAAGTGTGACACTCGCATTTCCGGTGGGCGAACCATTCAGTATTAAAATATTCACGTAATTACCCTTTAGTGCATAGATATCATCTGTGTCTCAGATAGTTGAATTCCTTTTCCAGTTCTTCAATAGCAAACGGTTTTGTCAGATAACCGCTGTATTTAATTTTCATAATTAAGGGTGCATAGTCTCTAACCGGCGCAGATGTTGCAAAAATGACATTTACTGATGGAAATAGTTCCAAGATTCTACTGGCCAGCTCAATTCCCTCACCCTTTTTACCACCAAAATCAATTTCAGTGATAAGCACGTCACATCCTCTTTTCTTTGCTTCCGATATTGCACATTCTGTCTTTTTACAAAGATGTACAGATGATGTTGGCTTTATCTTCCTGATAGACTTTTCTAATTTGAATAAAGAAACAGGACTAGGATCCGCACAAATTATTGTCATAAAGTACCCCTGACAAATTTATACCAAAATAAAAAACCATAATTTTCTATAGCAGAATACCGTAGACTGTGTACAGTACCGTATGTTACGTTTCTTAAGTTTGTCAATCGGCTATCCACGATATATCATCTGAAAACTGTATAAAAAAGCCCGGCAGTTTCCCTGCCAGGCTTCTTGTTATATCTGTTGACTGTTTATTTCAGTATCATCCGTACTCCCAGGCAAGCTGCCCCGCCGTCAGCTCCGCCCAGCTGTATTGCGCCATATACTCCCCCCGGTAGGCATTAACCGCATCCATGTCGCCCTCAAGCATATGGTAATAGTCGCAGTCCAGTCTGTCGGTCATGACTGCCACCTGCCCGCGCCTGCGGATCACAATGCCTTCCATGCCTATGTTCTCAAATGTATGTCTCAGGTCGCTTATCAGTATCCTCAACTGGGCCTGGGTATTTTTCTGATTAGTATTGTCTTCCCACATCGCGGCAGCTATCTCTTCCATCGTGCAGGAGGCGCCTTTCCTGTCAATCAGGTACGCCAGCAGTTCCTTCGTCTGTCTTCTTGCGAACTGCAGCGGTCTGCCCTTCCAGTACACTTCAAAATTGCCGAAACATTGGACCTTCAGTGTTTCCGATTCGGGCTCAGTATCTGTCTTATCCGCATGCACTCTTACTTCTTCCAGCACTCTCATCGCGTTCATGGGTTTTAATATATACCCATTTGCATGAACCCTGAACGCATCAAGGGCATATTCAGAGTATGCTGTGACAAATACGATTCTGGTCCCAGGGGATAACTGCTTGAGCTTGACCGCAAAATCCAGACCATTTGTTCCCGGCATTTCTATATCACTGAAGACGATATCCGGAAGCTCATTTGCCGTGCGCATATGTTCCAGGGCATCGTCGCCGCTCCCAAAAGTCATCAGGTCAGCATCCGGAAGCGCCCTCCTGACCACCTGCTCCGAGGCTTTCAGCGCGATCGGCTCGTCATCTATAATATAAACAAGCATTACTATTTACTCCTTAGGCAGGGTCATCCTGACTGTGGTACCCTCTCCGGCCTTACTGATAACAGTCAGTTCGCCGCCGGATATATACTTGAGTCTCTTCCTGACATTTGAAAGCCCGGTATGGGATATCCCGTCATTCGGAACATGGCTCTCATCAAAGCCGGGACCATTATCAATGACATCTATTTCATAAAAGTCCGGTTGTTCTGATGTCCGGACCAGCACTCTCCCTCTTCCTTTAGGGGCCATCCTTACACCATAACGGACAGCATTTTCAACGATAGGCTGCAGTGTCAATGTCGGCATAGAAAAATCCGTGCATCCCAGCTCATACTGCACATCCAACGCGTCCCCAAACCTCAGTTGCTGCAGCGACACATAATGCTTTACATGTTCCAGTTCTTCTTTAAACGGAATCGGTGTCCTGACCGATATGGAATCCATATTATGCCTGAGATATTTTGAAAAATCCTCTATTGCCCCGGACGCAGTTTCCGGATCTATACAGCAGAGTTCCTGTATTACATACAACACATTAAAAAGGAAATGCGGCTGTATCTGCCCCAGCAGCAAGTCAATCTCAAGCTGATTTTTTAGTAATTCCTGACGTCTGAACTCATTTTTATCATCAAATACGATTGTGATTACCAATAATAACAGAGATATGCTCGTCAGCAAACTAGCCAGATGAATCTCGCTGTATAAAGGTTTCGCTAAAGTTGCTATTAATGGCGCTAAAAGAAAAAGTATATACACTACCCGTTGTCTTTGTAGAATTAAGGCCCCGTACTTGAATATCAGTAATATATTAATTGCAATATAGACAGCAACAATTAAGTGGTTATAATAATAAGCATCTCCCAGATAATACATGCCATTGGAGTCTATTCTGATTAGATTCCCTGTTAATTGTGTCCACAAAAGAAAAACTAATCCAAAAACCATAAGAATACTAAACAATATTGAAAAAACTACTTTGGCTTTCTTTAAGACACTCACCTTATTGACAATAAATAAGGAGAGAATCCACGAACTCAGCAACGAATACAGATAAATACCAAATCCGGCTAAATAGACTCCTGTTTGCCAAAATCCTCCCTCCTGCCCCCGCGTAAGCTGAAGGAAAGCCAGGCAGGCATTACGTACCAGTAAAAAACACGCCAGAATAAACGTCAGTGTCGCTGCAGTACTATCATTTTTGATTCCAAACAGTATATAAAATATCGAGAATAAACAAGACATGCCGCCTATTACAGCGATAATTAAATTTACAATAGCTGCTCCCTGAACTACCATGCCGCTCCTTTGCTGATAGAACTATAATCCGGATTGATGATCCGAAGTATATACTGTACTGCTATTAATACATATTTTAACTATATTTAGATATTTTTATTCTAGTATTAATGATAATTAGTGTAAAGTATGGAAGAATTTCTTTCGGTCTCATTGGCCCAAATAAAGCCAACGTATTATAAAGCAAGCAAATAACTTGTATTTAATAAAACAACCGGACTCTGTGGAGCCCGGTTGTTGTGTTATTTTTATATAAATTGGCGTTATGTATCCAATGACAAGGCTCACCCTAAAGATTTTGGGCATGCCTCTTAAGCCATTCTACTGCCTGTTCTTTCTGATCATGCCAAAGCAGAGTGCTATAACTCCCAGTCCGGCAAGCAATACCACTGGCCACCACATCTGTCCTGTCTGGGGAAGGTGACTGGGTGTCGGCGGTGACGGCGGTGTAGGAACCACCTTTCCAATTCCGAGCGGTTTTGACTGAGCATCCACATCATAGACAAGCGACCCGTCCGGGTTCTTCTGTGGAATCGTGATCAGGAAAGGGGTGAGGACAAATTTATTGTCCCCTTCTCCCTGCGCAGCCTGAACCACCAGATACAGCCCTACTTCAAGCCCTTCAAATGACACCTTTCCCTGAGCGTCCATTGCCTTAGGCTGGACATCATAGGCGTAACTCTTGGCGGTCGCCGCCATCTTCTCAGCAAGGTCAAGGTTAGCTGCATCCAGAGCTTCATCCGTATCCGGGATCGTTCCCGCCCCTGCAAAGCGCTCATCCGCTACAAACTTAAAACCGTTATCAACAATTACATCCGCCACTTTGTACAGTCCCACTGAATTGCCGCCAGTGACAGGTTTGGTTTCCTTGGCAGTCTCATCATAATAAGTAAACGTAATCGATATTGACCCAATGCGGTCCGGATCCAGCATCTCATGATTCTCTGCCGCAGACGCAGGAATCGATGTCAGAGGCATAACCAGGCTCATCGACAGAGCCAGTGCTGCTTTCGCGATTCCCTTTATTTTGTTCTTCAGTTCAACCCTTTTGTTTTGCATTTTATTGCCCCTTTCTGCGGCTCATTTCCTACGCTTTTCCATAAAGTTCTTTACAGCGTCAATGATGACATCCTGGTCCTCTATCTCGATTTCCTCCTCGTGAAGACCGTTTTCATTTAAGTACTCTTCTTTAAGATCTCTCTTTTTTTTTCTGTGTCTGGCGCTCGTACTGACCAGCACATAAATCAGAAGCAGAAACAGGATCGGCACTGCCAGGAACGGAGCTATGAATACCGGTCTGATCTGGATCGCGTCCGCCACCACCATCGCGTCACCGTTCAGGTTGTCTATGCGGTGCGCCCTCACCAACAGCCTGTGGGTATTAATTCCGTAAGGCGTGCAAGTAATCAGTGTACAGTAGTCTTTCCCCTCTTCAATTGTCAGATGTGACAGGTCATTGGGCTCCACGATCCAGATGTGGTCCACTTCATAAGTAAGTGTCTCGTTCAGAATCGTCATCGTAAATGTATCGCCTTCCCTAAGCTTGTCCAAGTCTGTAAACAACCTTGCTGAAGGAAGACCCCTGTGGCCTGACAACATACTGTGAGCACTTTCGCCCCCGACCGGCAGCGATGACTCTTCCAGATGTCCGATGGAAGTCTGCAGAACGTTCTCTTCCGTCCCATGATAAATAGGAAGCATTACATCAATTTTCTGGATCTTGATGTATCCCATGACGCCGTCTCCGCCGACGTCCAGCTCTGACATATACGCTTCTCTCTCTTCATCGGAAAGCGTCCAGTTAATCCCTCTTTCAGCCAGCTCGGCGTTGTAGATCCTGGCCTCGTCGAGGATCCTCTCGTACTCCTCCGCGTTCATGTCGGCCACGTTCTGGGCGTAGGTCATGACCGCCCTTGACTGGTGGAAGGAGTTCCAATAGTCCGCGATAGACGGATAGGCCAGAAGAAAAAGCCCAACAAACAGCGCAGCCACAAGGATGATTGTAAACAACCGTTCCTTAAACCAACTGATGACCGGGTTTCCGGATTTTGCATCGCCATCACGGTTTGAATATCCGAGGTTCGTATAACTATTGTATGATTTCATCTTGTCCCTTTATTTAATGTATATTTTGCTAAGCACGCAGACATAGCATTCTGTGTGTTTAGAAAAATACACATCTAAGAATCCGGATCATATTCAAGCTTTTCTGTAACTGCCCACCCCGGGCTCCGGCGAATGCCGGAGCCCCTTCGAGTGTTCAGTTATGAAGGTGTCCAGGAATAAAACCTGTCAATATATACCTTTGTTTGTTTTATTTACATGTTTGCTCTCAGATTAGCGAGCCATTCTTCTCTTGGAGATCAGAACAACTGCTGCACCGATCACGAGGACGGAGCCAACGATGTAGAACATTGTTGTGCCGATGCCGCCGGTGGAGGGAAGCTCTGCACCAGTCTTATTAGGTACAATTGCTGTCTGATCAAGGTTAGCAGCTGTGTAATTCTTCTCTGCGACTGTGAATGTCTTATCAGCTGCCTTGTTATAACCAGCAGGAACAGTCTTCTCAATCAGAGTATATGTACCATTTGCAAGGCCTGTGAATGCGGGAACAGCACCCTGTGCATCAGATGTGTACTCAGTTGCATCGTCGATACTGTCTACCCAGGATACAACACCATTAGCAATTGCATAATATTTATTATCAGCATTCTTGATTACGAATCCAGCACCTGCAAGAGGTTCACCCTCTTCAGTATCAATCTTTTTCATTACTGTAAGCTTCGCATTGTAAACTTTAACAGTATCTGTCTCAGTTGTATGGCCATCGCCATAGTCAAGTGAAGCAGTGTTCTCTTCTGCATTTACAGTGATTGCATCATTTGTAACTGTAGCTGCATAGGTAATAGTAATTGTCTTACCTGCATTAGCTGCAAGCCAATCATTTTTGAAAGTAACTGTCAGTGTATCACCAGTAGCAGTTGTAGTATTGTCAACAGCCGCTGCAGGAGTAACAACGAGGCTAGATGCATCATATGCAAGACCAGATGACATTACGTCGTGGAATACATAGTTTGTAGCGCCTTTTACTACATCGATATCAACAGAGAAGTAAACCTTCGAGCCAACCTGAGCGATCGCATTCTTACCAGCTTCGTCAAGGCTTCCGACAAAATCTTCACCATCTACGATTGTCTTATCGGGCTTGCCAGGGATTTCGTTCTTGTCCTGAACAGTAGCATTCGGATTAGTGGAGTCGATGGTTACAAGCGTACCAGTTGTGGTTGTAATGTAATAGTAACCATACTGAAGGCCTGTAATCTGGAGAGTTCCATCAGAAGGCTTTGCAGTGAACTCACCGATCTTGTCCTTTGCATAAGCAGCAACTGCAGCAATTGCATCATCAGTAGGATCACCAGTAGCAACCATGGAGCCATTAAATGTGACGTTGCCTGCGCCATCAACTGCAAATCCAGCAGCTGTCATATCAGTTGTCAAATCACCATTTGCAGCATCAATTGTATAAGCAATTGCAGAACTGGTTCCGTCGCTGGTAGCATCGAATACTTTATATACTTCATAAGTAATCTCTTCATCTGTTCCGGCATTATCAGTCGGCAGTGTAATTGTGATAGAAGCACTTCCACCCTTACCGGAATCATTAGTTGCAGCTGCCATGACGCTCATGCTCATCGCCATAACCATAACGGTTGCAAGAAGCAGAGCAACGATCTTCTTCATGTTCTTCATTGTTTTTCTTCCTTTCTTTGAAAGTTTTGCCTTTCTCGGGTTTATGTCTTGGGAAAGGCTGTTTGTTATACGCTGTTTTAACAAAGGCTGTCTGCCACAGCTGGCATTTTTGCTGCCCGGTCTGAGCATCTCGACCGATCACCCTGAGCGGGCAGCTAGTTTCGTATTTATTTCGGTTTCAGATTCGGCGTCAGTTATTCGTCGAGATCAGAGGCATTACTTAATCCTCCTTTCTCCACGCCTCATCCTGAAGCCGTACATCAAAGCGGATGCCAGGATCAGCATTAAGCCGCCTAATGTATAGAGTATTGTGCCGGGACCGCCGGTCATCGGCAGTTCCTGTCCGGGATGGTTCTTGAGTTTCAGTACGATCACTCCGCCTTCAGTATCCATAGTGAAGTCCTCGTATGTTTTCTCATTTCCGTCCTGGTCTGTAATGGTTACAGTACCGTTAGAAGTCTTGAAGTACATATCTCCGGCCAGAATATTGTATCCGGAAGGTGCACTCGTCTCTCTTACTTTATAGATTCCATCGAACAGTGTAAGCTCAATGTCTTCTGTTGTTGTGGTGAACGGAGATCCATCAATGCCCGTACTGCCTTTAACAATCTCAACGACAGCTCCTGCAAGTGCCGTTCCCTTATCATCTGTCTTTCTGAATTTCAGGGTCGTTATATTTGCTCGGTTTGTATATGCTGCTGTATAGACTGAATTGGACTTATCAATTGTTCCCTCTGTCTTCTGACCCGTTACTGTACCAGCAGTTGCACTGTTTGTTGCAGTTGCCTCTGCTTTTACAAATGTGAATCCTTCAGGTACAGGGCTGTTTTCCTCAATGGAATAAGTCGAACCAACACTCAAGTTTGTAAATCTGTAATTCCAACCATCCTTAAGCGTTAATGTGAGTGCTGTTCCGCTTGGCGCATGGAAATATCCGTCACTTGACTGATACACTACGCCTGTACCAGTTACAATGGTTGAATCCATTACTGTTGCGCCAGTACTGTCTTGAGCACTCAACCATACTTCAGCATCATGTCCTTCGTTTACAGTTACAGTAAACTTAAATGCCTGATCACTTTCAATGTGATTTCCGTTCTGATCGACAACCGTCTTAGAGATATTCAGATTGCTTCGACGTTCATTAGTTGCTGTAAGTACCGCTTCTCCGCTAAGAGCTTTATAATACTTTCCGTCAATCGTATAATCTGACTCTGCCTCTGTATCAACCTTGACCAGCATTACAGTCTGGTTATTGATCACCATCGGATGGTATACATCCGATTTGAAATCCCACTGATAAGACAATTCCTCAGGTTCTTCTACGGTATAGTCATGACCATGTTCATAAATGACATAAGGGTTTGTAGTCATTAATCCGGTGGAAATATAGAAGGTATTCTGCCACGCCGGATTCTGACTGCTGGAAAGTGTTACGACTCCAAAATCAGTATTCCCCGCCTTAACAGGGAAATCATAAGAGCCTGTTATTGTTCGGTCATCCAACTGGTTATCCCAAATCTTCTTAATGCTGATCTGGCTTGATGCAAGACCTAAGGGATCAACCTGATTAAATTCAAGGAATTTATCATCGCCTTCTGTCGTTATTCCGGAGCCGGATTTCGTTGCAGATTTATATGTTGTCCCTGCTCCGGGTTCATTTGTTCTTAAGGTATAAGAATAATTAGGCGATGAACCGGTTCTTGTTATCTGAGCTTTTTGTGCGTCAATCAAAGTATCATAGAACGAAGGATCATTTTTGCACTTAGCGAGAATGTCGTAAGCTTCCTGAGACGGCCACACCTTCCATGTTACTTTGTAAGTTGCTCCATCCTCCGGCATGAAGTTGGTTCCCATATCCCACTTCACTGCGCCTGATGCCTCATCGTACTCTGCTTCCTGGGCACCTTCAGATGAAGGATCCCATTCTACAAAATCACTTGCATCTTTTGCTTTCTTCCAGTAGGTAAAGCTGCCATCTGTAGTTGTAAGTCCGCTCTTATCGACAGTCTGAGTCATCTCTGTGATACCGTCAGTCATTACGATATCACTGAAGCCCAGTTTGGCAATAATAGCTGCTTCAATATCAGCAAAAGCCTGATTTAGAGCTTGTACGTTAGATGCTAGGTATGCCCCATTGCCTCCGGCAGCCGTATTGAAAGAACTGACTTTCGTAACATCAGTTGATATACCAATGGTATATAAGTTTTTATTTGCAGCTACGATAGATTTACCTTGAGTTACTGCGGCGTTGTAGTTGTTATCCCGTCCATCATTATTGCCGCCGCCATATACGTTATACTCAAGATAAGCACTTTCGCTTATATCTTTTCGTTGCTGATTACCGACCCAATATGAAGTGTTTAAAGTTTGATCATTAGTATTTGTTCTTGTATTACGGAAGGTAGGATCACCATCAGTAACGAAAATAACAAACGTGGCTCTGCCAGAATCAACCGCCATTTGGTTTGCAGCTTGTAGAGCTGCATCCCAGTTCGTACCCGCATTGTTGCCAGATGCAACTTGCAAGCCGTTAACTGTTCCCTTTAACGAGGTTACATTACTTGTAGTTAGGTCCGTTAACCCCGTGATATTCCCAACAGTTGTTGAAAATGGGATTAGTGATACTCTGACAAGCGGATTTCCATCTGAATTCTTTTTCTGTGCCAAATTGTCAATCAAGGTATTGACAGCTGTCTTTGCAGCTGCAAGACGATTTGTATTACCGCTCAAGGTGTAGTTCATTGATCCGGAAACATCGAATACAACGATAACGTCTGCGAGCTTTTCAACTTCACGATCTTTGGTATGTCCGGTAATACTCAAGGAAAGATCTGCGGTACCATCTCCGTTTGGATCAGATTCCTTCAGAATCTTCGGTTTTTCAGGGTAATCCTCAGGTTTCACAGGCTTCAGTGTCGGAGAACCGCCCTGTGTTATATCTGCTTTCTTCTTGTAGACGACATAGATTTCGTCTTTATTGGTGGCGCTTGAAGCACTTAGATTCGTCCAGTCGTCTCCGTCTGTACTATATCTCCAACCGCTGTTATAGCGTAGTAATTCAGGAACAATGTTCTGCTCTTGCCAACCAGCAGGATTCCAATAACTTCCATTGCTGTAATAGCGTCTATAAGTATGGTCATACTCATATCCATCGATGTCATAAATCAAATGTGCAGGGCTCGCAGTATTATTGCCGATTGTGTTCGGGAATACACTATTTGCTACATTAAGTTCAGTTCCATTCTCATCAACATAATGAACTACTACGCCATTACCGTTTGCTCCGTTCCAAGAAATTGTAAATGTAGAGAACACATCTGTATTGAAAGAAGCGTCAATATCGACACTTTCCTCTTCATCAATTCTGAAATCCTCATCACTTACTGAATTCGGATCAACAGCGATACCTTCTTCTGCAACTTTTTCGTTGGTAGCCATCTGGAAGGAGCCTTCTTCGCCGCCATCGAACACTTTCTCTACAACAACACCATTCTCTACTTCTACATGGTGTTGAATTTCAAGACTGTCTTTGATTTCTTCAAGTTTTTCTACACCAGGGAGCTCCTTGATCTTGATATCAACCTGTACAGTTGCTTCAGGTTCAATTTCATTGCCGTCAGGATCGATAATAGAAATATCAAGAGCTGCAAGTCCAAAGTTATCGATATCTACGAATTCGCCTTTTTCCTTCTTGTCAGCAAGGACAGCATTACGTGCATACTCATATTGCTCAGATCCCTCTTCAAAAGGCTCGACTCTCAAAGTAGACCCTTGAGGTATTTTAGCTTCTGCAGGTGCAGTAACCGTCACAATATATGTATCGCTGCTTCCAGGTAAGGTTATCTCGGTATAGAACTCTGTTCCCACAATTCCATACACCGAAAACCGATCCGACTCAAACTGAACAGCCTCAACTTCTTTCTCAGTTCCCTCTGTATCAGAATCGATGACTTCCGCCTTCTCCTCGTCGTTCTTGTCGAAGTGGATTGTATCGACAGTTGTTGTCTTCTCAATTTCGACAGCCTGTTTGTACTCAATTCTCACATTGACATTTCCACTGGGCTCTATCTCAACATCTTCATAAACAAAAGCGATATCATAGAACTTTGCAAAGGAGAGCGTTGTGTTCTCATCGTATTTGTCCTGCATCTCGCTGAGAGCTTTCTGGTAGTACACTTCATAGGCTTCAGGATCACTTTCTTTTGTGATCTCCTTTACCCTGAGTTGAACTCCTTCCGGAAGTTTTGCGCTCTCCCCGAAGTCTGCATATACAACATAATCACTGCCTTCATAAATAAGCCGAGTATCTTCAGAGATCAGCTTCACTTCTTCGGCAGTCTGGCCCGTGACTGCTACAATTGCTTCTTCGGTCGTTCCATATGTTGCGGCTTCTTCAGTAGTCAGGACTACTGTCTGCTCGTCCTCGTCAACTGGCTGACTTTCAGGAACATCTGTAACTTCTGCTTCCTCACTGCCGCTCTCAACACTACTGTTCTCATCTACAGCGGCTTTATCAGCTTCTTCTTCCACGACGGGTTCCACGGCAGGTTCTTCCTCCTCGCTCTCGAAGACAGTTCCTGCCTCATCTGACTCATTCTCACTGGCAGCCACCTCAATACCGGCTTGTGTTGATGCCGTCTCACTATCCAGGGTAATGGCAGGCAGAATTAAGGCGTAAGTCGTTGCGAACACGACCACCGCCGCCATTACGGATACTACCCGCTGCCAACGTTTCATTCTCCGGTTTAGCTTTATGAACCGCTCCACCATCTTGTCAATGAAGTTCATCTTTGCTCTCCTAACTTTGCTGCTTCTTTCTACTCCGCTCTTCCGTCCGTATGTAATACAGAACGTTCTCTGTTAATTTCGTTTATATCAGCGCACCGCTCCTATCTGAGCCAGCGGCCACACCCGGAACACGATCTTACCTACGATCTGTTCCTCTGATACACATCCGATCGATGTATTTCGCGAATCAATTGATACCGACCGGTTGTCTCCCATAACAAAGACTTTGCCTTCTGGCACCTGATAAGGAAGTTCAATGTTCGTTTCACCAAACGCTTTCTCCCCCAGATAAGGTTCTTCGATCAGGTTGTTGTTGACGTATACATTGCCATCCTTATCTATATCCACCCAGTCGCCCGGGTTAGCAATCACTCGCTTTACAAGAATATTATTGTTGTAGTAGAAGGCGATGACATCGCCCGTCTCAAAAGCGGAACCCTTCACTGAAATCACGATATCCCCGCTATCCAATGTCTGGTTCATTGATTTTCCGTAGATCCGTAGAATCGGCAGTAGCAGAACTGCCACCAGGACCGCGACCGCTGCTACTACTACAAGTGACAAAAAAGTACTCCGGATCGTCATCCTGAACCGATGCAGGTATCGTTCCCGCTTCACCGCCTGAGTGAGTTCTCCCGTCTGGGGGAGGGCCCCTGCGTTCCCGTTCATGGCCTCACCTCCCCAGCTCCGAATTCCCTGTCCTCTTCTAACCAACCGGAGTCTTCACTCAAATTCTCTGTAATTTGACTTTCATGCTTCTGTCTTGAAATCTTTTGGCTTGCCTTGCGTTTCGCATTTTCCACATACAAATCGGCTGCCTTTTGTGCTTCCTCAAAAATCCTTGTCAATTGCAGCGAAGCCTCTGCTATGGAACCCGCTTCTTTTATTTTGATTCGCTTGTCCTCAAGCTTCCTTTGTGTCTCAGCAAGCTCTTCTCTTAGCGAATCAATCTCACGGCTCTGCGCCAACATAATTTCCAAAAGCTCTGCCCGCTTCAATTTCAATAGTTCTTTCTCTGTCATTATCTGCCTCGTAAGCCTTATAAGATTACTATCACCGATACCTTTTGATACCCTCTTCTAAATGCCATGGTTCACTCTTTTGGCATAAAATACCCAAAAATGTGTGGCAACAAAAAAGCGAACTAATCGGTGTTCGTAAAGCATATATCTATTTCATAAATTTTTATTAATTTTATAATATTATTGTAATGTATTGTTCCCAAAAGTCAATAAGGTAAGGAATTGTTTTATGATTACATTCAAAAAGTCCTATGAACTCTTGAATGAAATAAATGACCTAATTACCCAATTCTTAATATTACAAATCAAGTATACTTTTTCATACAGATTTTTCAAGATGAAAAATCTATACTTTTCTTTGTTGCTCTTTTTTTTGCCCAAACTTATGTACTTAATTATAGGACATAATTATTTAACCGTCTTAATAATTAAACCATATACTTATCAAATTAGTAAATGACATTTAGATGCAAATAATTCACTGTTTACAACATCGGTGCTTTCCATATAGGTGCTTTTATTGAACGTGATGCCCCGGGTGCTTTACTGTGCTTCCTGTTTGCTAAGAACTTCTTAACAGAATTCATCACCTATCGGCGTTACCTCCCTCTCCCAACCGAAAACGGTGAGCACCATGCTTTACTGCCGTTTCTGTCGATCAGTTCGATCCGCACATACCGGTCCTCATACATGATCCGATACGAAGCTCTGCCTTTACCATTAATCTCTTGATATCCACCGTCCGGCCAGGGTGTATTGGATTTAAAAACTACTGCCTCAACATCTTTCGAGCATTCCACTGTGACCTCTCCAGTCTCAGGATTGAAGTCGATACTGCGGAACCTTGGGCCGCAGCTCGCGTAGAAATTGCCTCGTTTAAAGGCGTCCATAATAGCATCCCGGTGCAGAGTCTGTGCGTTCACCATCGTAAAAGCTTTTGTCTGCTCACCGGTATAGTGATGAGAATCATCACTCGCGAAGGCACCTACCAGTTTGCCGTTTTTTCCCCAAATATCCCAGTAATAGGCAGCCTCGTCCCGCCCTGGGTTGAAAGGATATCCGGAAATACTGTTAAAGATTTCTGCCCCTGCAAGTCCATGTAGATCCATCATCTCCTCCGGGGACATAACTGACCAGGCCGGATGAGCCAGAATCGCAATCCCTCCGGCTTCCCGAATTGCATCAATGATTGCCTGAGGGTGAGGATGATACCTCTTTCTTCCGCTCCTGCTGCTGGTCCAGATTCCGCCGCGCGTATTGCCAAGCGGAGCACCCTCATAGGGTGCTCCGTGGTAAAAATCAACAGTCTTTCTGTTCATACCAATTCCAAGGATATGGTACACAGGCATATTAATTGCATCACCAGTGTCCCACTCCACGCCAGGCAGAATCAAAAAATTGTCGTCCTGCCACAGATGACCCACTTTTCGATGATCGGTGATAGCAATAAAATCATATCCTGCTTCCCGGTAGACGCCAATTGCCTCAACCGGTTCAAGTTCTCCATCGGACATAGTGGTGTGCATATGCATGTTGCCTTTGTACCAATTGAATCTATTCTCTAATACTCTCATAATTCGTTTGCATAACTATACTCAGATTGTTATTGTTCTGTTTTTACCGCTCTGTTGTTTCTCTCAGCTCTGCGAGATATCTGTCTAATGCATCTCTCCAATCCGGCAAAGGCACAAATCCCGCTTGAACCAGTTTGCTTTTATCCAGCCTGCTGTTAAACGGACGAGCTGCGACACTGATTCCATACTCTTTCGTTGTAACAGGAATTACAATTGTGTCCATTCCAGCCTGTCTGTATATCTCTTTGGTAAAGTCGTACCAGCTTATGTATCCGCCCTCATTTGTAGCATGATAATAACCGTATTTATCCGTTTCCGCCATATCAACAAGAAGGCGGGCAAGGTCATAAGTATATGTCGGCGTTCCGATCTGATCATTTACTACACGAACAGTATCGTGCGTCCTGCCGACATTCAACATAGTTTTAATAAAGTTCTTTCCATTAATACCGAAAACCCATGCAATTCGGACAATATAGTATTTGTCAAGAATAGTGCTAACAGCCTTTTCTCCGTCCAGCTTACTCTGCCCGTATACATTGAGAGGCGCATAATTCCTGTCATCCGGCTGCCAGGGTCGTTCTCCCTGGCCATCAAATACATAATCTGTACTGATATAGATCATTTTGGCGTCAACAGATTTGGCGGCTTCCGCAATATTGCGTGTTCCGTCAACATTTATGGCGTGTACTTTTTTGCGGTTTTCATCAGCTTCCGCAGCATCAACCGCCGTCCAAGCGGCACAGTGTATGATCACCTCAGGTTTAATGTCCGCAACCGCAATCATAACAGCATCCCGATCAGTGATGTCCATACTGAGATACTCATCTCTGTTCTGTTCCTGAATATCAGATCCGATTACGTTGTGCCCTCTTCTACGCAGTTCTTCTACGCAGTCATGACCTAACTGTCCATTTACTCCTGTCACCAAAAACTTCATTTTTCTGTACCTTTCACAGTTCTACGCATTCTATATGCATTATCGGTTTCCATACATTTTCTCGTAATAGTTCTGGTATTCCCCGGAAATGATCTCCTCCCACCAGTCGCGATTGTCCAAATACCACTGGATCGTCTTCTTAATGCCGTCCTCAAACTTCGTCTCAGGGAGCCACCCAAGTTCATTGTGAATCTTTGTCGGATCAATCGCATAGCGCATATCATGACCCTTACGGTCTGTCACATAGGTAATAAGGCTCTCCGGTTTGCCCAATTCCCTGCAGATAAGCTTAACGATATCGATATTCTTCATTTCATTGTGTCCGCCGACATTATATATTTCTCCGACACGTCCCTTGTGTATAATCAGATCAATCGCCTTGCAGTGATCCTCAACATAGAGCCAATCACGGACGTTCAGACCTTCTCCGTATACCGGGAGCGGTTTGTCGTTCAAGCAGTTTGCGATCATCAGAGGAATGAGTTTCTCCGGGAAATGATAAGGTCCGTAATTATTACTACAGCGGCTAATCGTTGCCGGCAGTTCAAACGTGCGGTTATATGCCATGACCAGAAGATCCGCAGCAGCTTTACTGCTGCTGTAAGGACTGCTTGTATGAATAGGTGTCTCCTCTGTAAAGAAAAGGTCAGGACGATCCAATGGAAGGTCTCCATACACTTCGTCTGTACTCACCTGATGGTATCTCTTGATTCCATATTTCCTGCAGGCATCCATCAATACGCTCGTTCCAATGATATTCGTTTCAAGAAAGATGGACGGGTTCTCAATGCTCCTGTCCACGTGAGACTCTGCCGCGAAGTTCACTACAACATCCGGCGTCTCTTCCTCAAAAAGCCTATATACGCCTTCCCTGTCGCAAATATCCAGCTTAACAAACCGAAAACTCGGATTATCCATCACTGCTTTAAGGGTGGAAAGATTCCCCGCATAGGTCAGTTTGTCGATACATACGATCCTGTATGCCGGATGCTCCTTCAGCATGTGGAATATAAAGTTAGCACCAATAAACCCGGCGCCGCCGGTTACGATTATTGTCATCTTTACCTCTCTTTCAAAATCATCTGAGCTCATCTATGTATTTGCCGTTTATAACATCAAGCAGATACTGTCCGTACTGATTTTTTTCATAACTTCATATGTCTTCATTACCTCATCTTTTCCAATCCATCCGTTTAGATAGGCAATTTCTTCCGGACATCCGATCTTTCTGTGCTGGTGCTGCTCCGCTGTCTGCACGAATATCGTCGCGTCCACAAGGCTCTCATGCGTTTTCAACGGCGGCCTTCAGCCTTTTTTTCAATCCGTGTCCGGCGAAGATGTTGTCTCCAAGGACCATTGCAACACAGTCATCACCGATAAACTCCTCACCGATCACAAAGGCCTGTGCAAGTCCGTCAGGACTCGGCTGTGCTTTGTATGACAGGCTTATTCCAAACTGATGCCCGTTTCCGAGAAGCAGTTCAAATCTCGGGAGATCCTGAGGGGTTGAGATCACCAGTATATCCTTAATCCCTGCATTCATAAGTACTGACAGAAGGTAATAAATCATGGGGTTGTCGTAAATGGGCAGCAGCTGCTTGGATGTCACCATCGTGAGCGGATATAACCTGGTCCCCTATCCCCCTGCGAGTATGATTCCTTTCATTTTTCCCCTTTCCAGCCGTTGGCTTTCCGATTGTATTAAATTTAGAACTTAAAGGTATCCTTGATTCCAAGCCATTTCTGATCCTTATCGCTCAGGATAAGCGGCGTTCCATCCGCAAGAGTGTATCCTAATGCATCAGCACTCCCCATATAATCTCCAACCACCTCTGGCCACTTGATTCCAATCTCCGGATCATTCCAAGCAAGCCCGCCTTCATCATTGGGATGATAAAAGTCATCACATTTATAACAGAATTCTGCCACATCCGATAAGACAAGAAATCCATGGGCGAAACCTCTGAGGATCAGAAACTGCCTCTTGTTTTCATCTGAGAGTATAACCCCGTGATAGTGTCCATATGTCTTACTGTCTTTTCTTAAATCGACAGCGACATCATATACAGTGCCTCTGATCACTCTTACAAGCTTAGTCTGTGGAAACTGCTTCTGTGTTCTGGAAGTGTTTACATTTTTATTGTGCAATAAACAGCCAAACTGAAATATACCCAGATGACACCGCAAGGGACGATCGGAAAAGCTCTTGGTTACAGCGTCAACCAGGAGAAGTACCTCCGGAAGTTCCTTTGCGACGGCGACATCCCTATGGATAACAATCCTGCGGAGCGGGCCATCCGTCCCTTTACGATCGGACGGAAGAACTTCGTGCTGATCGAGTCCGATCATGGAGCAAAAGCCAGCGCAATAATCTACAGCCTTGTAGAAACTGCAAAAGCGAACAACCTGAACACGTATAAGTACCTTGAAATGCTTCTCACCGTTATCCCAAATCACATGGATGACAAGAACCTCGACTTTATAGAAGCGCTGCTTCCCTGGTCATCTGTTGTCCAACAGGAATGCCAGAGCAAGAACATAAAGGCTTGATTTTAAAGGTGCTGGAATAATCTCGCGACGTCCCATCCCTGCAGAAATGCAGGGATTATTTATGCTTGGTACTCATGTTTGAGTGCTTACTCGCAAATGGCAAGCACCTTTTTACGCTATGAGGAGGCCGCAGATTTCTTACTGCGCACACCTGTTGACGGCGGGAGAAATTGACCTTATCGCGCCCTTCCCACCGCAAACGGCGAACTCCACGCCTTCCTGCCGTTTCGGTCGATCAATTCAACACGAACAAAACGGTCCTCATACATGATCTGATACTCTGCTCTGCCCCTTCCGCCGATCTCCTGATAGCTGCCGTCCGGCCAGGGCGTATTGGACTTGAAGACCACCGCCTGCACGTCCCTCGAGCACTCCACAGACACCACTCCGGACTCCGGATCGTAGTCAATACTGTGGAACCTCGGACCCAGGCTGGCATAGAAATTTCCTTTCCGAAGTGCGTCCATAATCGCGTCCGGTTGAAGCGCAGGCGCATTCACCATCGTAAAGGCCTTGGTCTGCTCTCCCGCGTAGTGGTGCGTGTCATCGCTGGCCACACAATTGACCAGCTTGCCGCCCTTGCCCCAGATATCCCAGTAGTACGAGGCCTCGTCCCGTCCCGGATTAAACGGATACCCGGACACACTGTTGAAAATTTCCGCCGCCGTAAAACCATGAAGGTCAAACATCTCCTCCGGAGACATGACAGACCACGCCGGATGGGCCAAAATAGCGATTCCCCCGGCCGCTCTGATCGCATCGATAATCGCCTGCGGATGCGGATGATACTTCTTCCTTCCGCTCCTGGAACTGGTCCAGATCCCGCCGCGTGTATTGCCAATCGGAGCACCCTCATAGGGTGCTCCGTGGTAAAAATCGACTGTCTCTCTATTCATTCCGATTCCAAGGATATGATAAACAGGCATATGCATAGCGTCGCCAGTATCCCACTCAACGCCGGGCAGGATCAAAAAACGGTCATCCTGCCACAGATGCCCGACCTCGCGATGGTCCGTAATAGCTATGAAATCATAGCCTGCTTCCCGGTAGACGCCGATGGCGTCGACGGGATCAAGGACGCCGTCGGACACGGTGGTGTGCATGTGCATGTTGCCTTTGTACCAGTTGTATCGGTTTTCTAATACTTTCATATTAGTTTCCTTATTAAACAGTTTTTTCTCTCAACTGCACGAGATATCTTGATAATGCGTCTTTCCAATCTGGCAGGGGCACAAATCCTGCTTGAACAAGTTTGCTCTTATCCAGCCTACTGTTAAACGGACGAGTTGCGACGCTGACCCCATACTCTTTTGTTGTAACAGGTAGAACAACTGTGTCCATTCCAGCCTGCCTGTATATTTCTTTAGTAAAGTCGTACCAGCTTATGTACCCACCCTCATTGGTGGCATGATAATAACCATATTTATCTGTTTCTGCCATATCGACAAGAAGGCGGGCAAGGTCATAGGTATATGTTGGCGTACCAATCTGATCATTTACTACGCGAACAGTATCGTGTGTCTTGCCTACATTAAGCATTGTCTTAATAAAGTTCTTTCCGTTTATACCGAAAACCCACGCAATTCGAACAATAAAGTATTTGTCAAGAGTAGTGCTGACAGCAATCTCTCCATCCAGCTTGCTCTGTCCATATACATTGAGAGGCGCATAATTCTTGTCATCCGGCTGCCAGGGGCGTTCTCCCTGACCGTCAAATACATAATCCGTACTGATATAGATCATTTTTGCGTCAACAGATTTGGCTGCTTCCGCAATATTACGTGTTCCATCAACATTGATGGCATATACTTTTCCGCGATTTTCTTCTTCCTCAGCTGCATCTACTGCTGTCCAAGCAGCGCAGTGAATGATTACATCCGGCTTAATACCTGATACTGCGCTCAGAACCGCATCCCGATCCGTGATGTCCATGCTGATATATGCATCTCGCTCCTGTTTTTGAATATCTGATCCGATTACTTTGTATCCTCTATTATTCAGTTCCTCTACACAGTCGTGGCCTAATTGTCCGTTTACACCCGTCACTAAAAACTTCATATTACTGTACCTCTCATAATCCTGTGCTTTGAATGCACATTATCGGTCTCCGTACATTTTTTCATAATAGTTCTGGTATTCTCCGGAAATAATTTCTTCCCACCAACCACGATTATCCAGATACCACTGAATCGTCTTCTTGATACCATCCTCAAATTTTGTCTCCGGAAGCCAACCAAGTTCATTGTGAATCTTGGTCGGATCGATTGCATAGCGCATATCATGACCCTTGCGATCTGTCACATATGTGATCAGGCTCTCCGGTTTCCCCAGTTCCTTGCAAATCAGCTTCACAATGTCGATGTTCTTCATCTCATTGTGTCCGCCCACATTATAAACTTCTCCAACCCTTCCCTTGTGGATAATCAGATCAATTGCTTTGCAATGATCTTCGACATAAAGCCAATCACGAACATTCAATCCTTCCCCATACACAGGCAAAGGCTTATCATTCAGGCAATTCGCAATCATCAAGGGAATCAGCTTCTCGGGAAAATGATATGGTCCATAATTGTTGCTGCAGCGGCTGATCGTAGCCGGAAGACCAAACGTACGATTATACGCCATGACCAAAAGATCCGCAGCCGCTTTGCTGCTGCTATAGGGACTGCTTGTATGAATCGGTGTCTCCTCTGTAAAGAAGAGATCCGGGCGATCTAATGGAAGATCACCGTATACTTCATCTGTACTCACCTGATGGTATCTTTTAATACCATATTTCCGGCATGCATCCATCAGAACGCTAGTCCCTATGATGTTAGTTTCAAGGAAAATAGACGGATTCTCTATGCTCCTGTCCACATGGGACTCAGCAGCAAAATTCACAATAATGTCCGGAGTTTCTTCCTCGAAGAGCTTGTATACGCCTTCGCGGTCACAGATGTCCAGTTTAACAAACCGAAAATTAGGGTTATTCATCACTGATTTCAAGGTAGATAAGTTTCCCGCATAAGTCAATTTGTCCAGGCATACGATTCTATACTCCGGATACTTGTCCAGCATATGAAAAATAAAATTAGATCCGATAAAGCCCGCTCCACCGGTTACGATAATTGTCATGTATGCTTCTCCTTCAATATCATCTTAGTTCATCAAGATATTTACCGTTAATAACATCCAACAGATACTGGCCGTACTGGTTCTTTTTCATCACTTCATATGTTCTCATCACATCATCTTTACCGATCCATCCGTTCAGATATGCAATTTCTTCCAAGCAGCCAATCTTCCTGTGCTGATGCTGTTCTACAGTTTGTACAAATACCGTTGCATCGACAAGACTCTCATGTGTCCCTGTATCAAGCCATGTAAACCCCTGTCCCAACAGCTCCACGTTAAGTCTGCCTTTATCAAGATAGATTCTGTTCAGGTCTGTGATTTCATATTCTCCGCGTGCAGACGGCTTCAGATTTTTGGCATACTGGACAACACGATTATCATAGAAGTATAAGCCTGTGACACAATAGTTGCTCTTGGGATGCTCAGGCTTTTCCTCAATGCTGATGGCGTGCCCATGCTGATCAAATTCCACTATGCCGAAACGCTCAGGGTCATCCACGTAGTAGCCAAAAACAGTTGCTCCTTTACCGGTTTCAGCGTTTTCAACGGCAGCCTTTAATCTTTTCTTCAGGCCATGTCCGGCAAATATGTTATCACCAAGAACCATTGCAACACAGTCATCGCCAATAAACTTTTCACCGATAATAAAGGCCTGTGCAAGTCCGTCCGGGCTCGGCTGTGCCTTGTAAGACAGATGAATCCCAAACTGATGTCCGTTTCCTAAAAGCAACTCAAACCTCGGTAAGTCCTGTGGCGTAGAAATTACCAGAATATCTTTAATCCCTGCATTCATAAGCACTGAAAGAGGATAATAGATCATGGGTTTATCATAAATGGGCAACAGTTGCTTAGATGTTACCATTGTAAGTGGATATAATCTCGTTCCTGATCCTCCAGCAAGTATAATTCCTTTCATATCAACCCTTTCCAGACTATATGCTCTCCCGTTTTTTAGAAGCTGAAAGTGTATTTAATGCCTTTCCATTTTTGGTCTTTCTCACTTAGAATAAGCGGTGTTCCGTCTATAAGCGAGTATCCTGCTGCATTAGCATTTCCTGAATAATCTCCCACTACATTCGGCCATTCAATTCCAATTTCCGGATCATTCCATGCCAGTCCACCTTCATCATTGGGATGATAGAAATCATCGCATTTATAGCAGAATTCCGCGATATCCGATAAGACGAGAAAACCATGTGCAAATCCGCGGGGAATCAGAAACTGTTTTCTGTTCTCTGCAGAGAGTATTTCTCCATGATACTGGCCATAAGTGCTGCTGTCCTTTCTTAAGTCAACAGCGACATCAAATACAGTCCCTCTGATTACTCTAACCAGCTTAGATTGCGGAAACTGTTTCTGGAAATGAAGCCCGCGAAGTACGCCCTTCAAGCTGCAGCTCTGATTATCCTGTACGAATCTGATATTGATTCCTTCTGCCTTCATATCATTTTCGTTATAGGTTTCCATAAAATACCCACGACTGTCTCCGTGCACGGTAGGTTCAATCACGCATAATCCCTCGATGCCACCTACATTACGTGTCACTTTTATCTGTCCCATAACCAACTCCTTATACTGAATTTTGGTCTATAATTTGTGATTTATATCCTACTCTTCTGATGTTTCTGATTTACCGGTTTCTCCGTACCCATAACCGTATCCGGATTTACCATAGCCGTACTTGCCATAGCCATATTTGCCATAACCGTATCTGCCGTACCCATAGCCGCTTCCTCCGGCTTCCGCGTGATTAAGTACGCATCCCAAAAGCTTACAGCCGGTACCATTAAACATCTCCATTCCTTCGCGAAGTGTGTCAATTCCGGCATAATCCTGTCGTACTACATATACGCAGCCGTCAGCAATTCTGGCGATCAGTGACGAATCCGACACGATTGCGCTCGGAGGCGCGTCAATGATCACATAATCACTCTTCTCCTTGAGTTTATGAATCAGTTTCTCTGTATGCTCATTGCTCCACAGTGCAGTGGGATTATCAATCGGCGTTCCGCCCGGAAGGATTGCCAGATGCTTTCTTTCCTTATAGGGCGTTAAAATCTCATCTACGCCGGCCTTCTCTGCAAGCAGATCCACCATTCCCTTTTCTGCCGGCTCCATTCCGAGCGCCGGAAGAACGGAGGGATTTCTGAGGTCTCCGTCTACAAGCAGAACGTTGTGCTTTCTGTTTGCAAGCGCAATTGCCAGATTCGTTGCCGTCGTTGTCTTTCCTTCAGACTGCAAAGCGCTTGTCACGAGGATAACTTTTGCATTGTTCTTCTGTGCTTCCCGCTCGACGCGATGGCGAATGGTTCGAACTGCCTCTACAAATGCAAATGGAATCCCCTCAGCATCGATTGTAACTGCAGCGTTCTGATTCTTGGTTCTCTTCTTGAACACGACAGAAGGCATGTTCCCGAGGTATTCTGTGTTGAAGTAACGCGTAAGCTCTTCTTCTGTGCGAATGGTTTTTCTCGTCACAGATTTAAATGCCAACCATGCCACGCAAAGCAGAAGTATAACTACCATTGCTGCCGCTGCTGCTTTTCTGCTTCCAGGCGTATTGGCAGGCTTCTCCGGGAATCCACTCTCATCCATCTGTTTGAGAGTTACCTCACCAATTGCAACCTCACTGATTGAAGGATAGTTGCGAAGGACAGAACGCAGCGTATCATATGCAAACTGTGGATCATCCGCTTTCACCTTCAAGGTGACCAGGTTAGTATCCTTAACAACAGATGCCGTTATCTCAGCAGGAAATGTGTCTGGGTCTGAATATCCCATGTCTTCTATCACGATGCTCTTTAACGCATCGCTAGTAAGAATGTATGGGAATACTTTTCCCATCTTATTTGTAACTGTATTTTTCTGATTTCTGGAATTATAACTGACTGTCGATACCGTGTTAACTGTAAAAGTAGTGTAGGCCTCATAGTAAGGAGAATAGGTCATTCTGGCAGCGAAAAAAGCAATTGTCCCTGCAATACTCATTAAAGCCAGATAAAGCCAGCCATTTCTCAAAAGGCCGCTCCACAAATCAACAAACAGTTGATAAAGATCAATCTCTATTTCATCATTTTGGACGCTTACCGTATTATTTTGCATAGTGTCCTCCATAACCATACCCGTATTCCGATGCTGCTCCACTTACATTGCCTTTGCGGGCATTATTGAACACGCAGCCAAGTACGCGCTCTCTTCCACCGAGCGCATCGATCGTGTCGTTAATTTCCTTTGTCTCTACCCAATGCTGCCGGATTACAATCACCGAAGTATCCGCCATTATAGCAAGCTCCTCCGCGTCGGAGACAAGACTGATCGGTGCAGTATCGATGATAATATAATCCGCCTCTTTCCTGAGCTCCTCCAGAATGCTTCGTAACAAATCCGAATACTTTTCAACAGCCTGCGGAACAGCCTTGCGACACAAAACGCAGGAGAGATCGGTCCCTGGTATTTTGCTGATCATGGAACGCACTTCTTCTGAAAAGTTTGCCGAATTCGGTTTGATTTTTTTCTCTATTGTCTCACCCAGGTCCACAAACTTACTGTCCAGCATGTTCAGGATCTTATACATAGACGGCTTTCTGAAATCCATATCAACCAGGATGACTTTAGGATTAATCTGAGTCATAGCCAAGGCAATATTTGCGGAAACTGTAGATTTACCTTCGTTTTCCATAGCACTGGAGACAAGCAGTACCTTCTGGTTTTTCTCAGACATCTCATTTACGATACGCGCCGCCAGCTTGCGCATATCCTCTGTATAGCGAAAACTGGTAACAGGATCTGTGATCAGGATACTTGCTTTATCACCGCCAATTCTTCGTTTTCCTCTGCGATGCTTCTCCTCGTGCATGATCGTTGCCAATAGCTTGGCATCAATCTTGCTTTCAACTTCTGCACTGTTATGTACAGTATCTCGCATATAGGACATGACGGCCAATACAGCACACACCATCAACAAAACCAGTGCACTGAAAAGAATTGAATACTTTACATTTTCCAGCGGATGTTCCGGTTTTTCCTGCACTTTCGGGCGTTCCAGCACCGTAAGTTCTGTTCCGCCGACCAGATCCCCTGAAAAGCGAGTATAGTTATTCAGAATGGACTCCGCTTCTTTATAGGAAATGTATGGCGATTTAGACCGAACCGTAATCTCCAGCAGGTTAGACTCACCCAATGTCTGCGCCGAAGTCTTCCCTTCAAATTCTTTTAATCCCAGTTCTTTTGCAACGGTAGCCTTCAATTCCTTACTTTCGAGAATATTCTTCAGTCTGGAAGCACTGTCCGCTCCGTAATTCAGATTTTCATAGACATCCGTACCGGTATTGTTGCTGTTGTTTTCCTCTTCCATATTTCTGACGACCATAGTAGCTGTTGTCGCATAATCCAATGGCCGCCAATTGGACAAGACAACATAGGCGCACAAACCAGCCGCAACGGTGAGCAGAAGGATAGAGAGCCATTCTTTAGCAACGTCCATGACCATGCTGTATAAATCAATCGCTGTCCCTTCACTCGAGGAAATGCCTGTTTCTCTTCTGCTGTTACTCATTTCCCGTCCGTTCTCCCTTCCTGTATCACAACGTATAATCTTGCATGGCCGGTTCCGGTGTTCTCTTCCGTATCCTCAAATGAATAGTTCACCTCATAATATCCGGAGACGTCGGTATCTACGTCGCTCTCAATCTCCACGCGGTCATACCCGATTGTCTTCTCCGTCTCATCCTGCGACAGATACCGCGCACCATAAGTGCCGGTCTCACTCGTCAACGAATACTCGGTTCCATTGATTGTAATTGAAGACAAATAGTCTTCTTCGTCAAAGTATCCGCCCTTCTCAATATAGACTACGTTATCCGTCAGTTTTAGCTGCGGGAGTCTATACTGCACAGAGGCGTCATAAATCTCAATTGTCACCGGAAGATACGCCACGCCGCCTGCGCTGTTCGTCACCTTCAGTCTGGCACTGTACTCACCTACATGTGAAGTGTCGATTTCTTCATTGGACATCAGCTTAACGCTCTTAGTCAGATCTCCGTCAATGCAATCATCAACCGTAATCCCATCAAGCAGATTTGTCGCATTCATGGCAAAAGACAGCGGCTTTTTCAAATGGAACTGCGATGCCCGATAATCCGTATAAGCCAGCTCTCTTTTGGCATGTGTCACATGATTGTCCGAATCAAATGCCGCGTAATTCACGATTCTGCGCCCGGTACCCGTAAAGGGACTGATTGATTCCACAATCACGGAATCCGTCACATCTCCGTCTGCCGCATCCGTTGCAGTCATCCCCTTCAGCAACGCTTTTTCATCATCCTTGACACTGACCTGCACAATATTATCTTCTATATGAAATACCGGTCCGGTCTTGTCCTCGTAAATGCTCTTCCTGTAATAATTGATCCCGAAGAGAATCAATGAGGCAATAAACAAGGTTATGCTCAAGGTTCTCAGTCTTCTCACAGTATTTCTCCTCCACTTTCCTCTGATAACTCACTTCTTGTGTATTTCATTCATTCCCGAATTGTAATCAATAATACTTGTGAGTCTGACTTTCCGGTTATTACACTGGTAATTCGATACGTCAGTTCAATTTCTCCGGGCTCAGAAGTGTCGACATCCTTATCAAGGTAAATATAGTGGCTCAAATCTGACCCATCTACATCTTCCATTGTTTTGATGTAACTCATATAATTGAAACGATCTCCGACTTTCAAATAAATATGATGATCTGTCAGCTCCAGTATTGGCGCATCCGGATCGCGCTCCTCTTGCGGCTCCTCATCCTCCTCAGTTTTTTCTTCCCTTGCGAGGACGGTCTGCGCCTCTTTTTCCTCTTTTTCAGCTGTTTCCTGTTCTACAGCTTCTATTGTTCCTACATTATCACCCGAATCTTCGGCATGATTAACTGTTCCAATATCAGATTGGGTTGGGAGCCAGTACTGAAACAGCATCATAATAATGATGTTAATTACTGCGACTAAAGCTATTAGATTTCTCATAAAACGATTTGATAATAATCCCATACTGTCTGCGACGGTCATATATAGATGACCGCTTTTCCTTTCTCATTCTTCTAGCCCAATTAGTACTATTAATCCATTACTTTATGCGAATTTATCCCGGAACAAGCAGGCAAAAACAACTAGCTCACTTCCACTTATAGTATCAAAGTCACGTACCTTCTTATTCCATTCTTTCGTTTTTTATAGCATTTAGTATGCTCATCATTCCCATACACCACATATTCGCGACCTGAGAATTTGTGTCTATGCTACATATTTGTCCTTTTTCTAATCACTCCTATTACTGTGCTAATGATAGAAAGTGATGCCTTTCTCATCAATAATAAGGATAGAACAACCGTAATTAAATAGTACCCAACAAACCCAATCACAGAATCCAGCATCTTCCCGATAACAATAAACATAGCAATTTCTAGAATGAGATATGCTTCTGCTTGAACAGATAACCTGTATTGTCTAAACTCGATTTTGCAAAAGAGAAACCAGATGAATATCGTAATCAAAGTTGCAATCGCAAACGCTTCTTTTGTTCTCAGCAAGTAATACATTGATATATTTGTAACAAAACCTGTTACTAGCACAAACACGATTTTTTTGGAATAAGCATGTTGCATCTTCATAGCTTTATATAAGTTAACAAATATGCAAACGATAACAATATTAAAGCCTTTTGAAGCAAAAAGATAGAACATTACATCACTTGCTGAAAGATATTTTGGTATGAAATGTTCCAATATCCATTTTGCAGGAAAAGCACATCCGATTATCATAACAGCAAAGACATAGATTTGCTCTTCTATTTTCTTAACTTCTTCCTTTGAGGGATATCTGCAAAAAAAATTATATAGAGTTACCGAAAATGGTGAAATTGCAACGCTTAAAAAAGCTTCCAAACTTGCCGCAAAACTATACTGTGCAAAATCAGCTGGAGTCATTAATAGTTTGATAAACCACCGATCCATGCTCGTTAGCAATTGTGATGCGAAATTACCTATCATCACAAATACGCCAATCTTTATATTATTAATGCACGTATCAATAATGCTCTTATAATTAAACCATTTTTTCTTAAAACGTATTCCAGATTTTAGCTGTAGTAATGTTGCAATAATCAGCATCACTAATGAATATGCCCCCATATAAAGGTAACTATTCTGAGAGCCACACAACATTAAAAATGATATGAAAGTGAATAATAGTACGATATTCAGGCTTGTAATGCTGCCGTATTTTTTAAACTCACCGGTTGCCTGGTATATATATTGAAATAGCCACATTATTTCTGTAGGTATTATAGCGGTCGCTGCAATAAGAACAGTTGGCTGGTGAGTGATGATCCCTATTATTACGACGATACCTGTGACAATGACCTCCATAACAAGCAGTGAAGTCAGCGATCTACCTATTTCTTCTTCGGAAATACCCTTGATGTTCTTACCTCCGAACTTTATATATACACCATCAACGTATCCGAAATGAAGCATTCCGATATAGCCTACAAGAAGCTGATAAAACTTATAGTCTGCATATACATCCACATGCATATACTTCGGCATCATGAAATTAAGTAAAAGTCGCAGCAAAAGATTTAAGATATTTACCATTAAAACAATGACAATACCCTTTTTGAGACTAGCCTCTTCAACTACATTATTCTCCATTAATTCACCTCAAGTCGCGCCTCTTCCTCATTCTCTCCTATACATAGGAAGTGCGTTCACCAAGCACAGAGTCATCATCTCAGTGCTATCAAAACAGTATGGATTCCAAAATGTATACGCCAAATAGATAAGGAAAATAATTAAATTCTCTTTTCCCCTTTTGTATACAGCACTAAACACAACGAAGTAAAACAGCGCAAGACCTATAGCACCAATCTGATTAAAGATATAAAGTGTTTGTAGTTCGAAATATATTTCACCTCTAGTATTTCTGATGCCTGATACTACTACTTCACTTCCCAACCCATTACCAATTATTAAATAATTATCCATTAATGCTTTTGCTTGCTCTAATCGTACTATGTTCGAATAGCCAGCCTTAACTTTCCACATATCAACAGCGTAAAACGCAAATATACCAGCTCCAATAATTAAGATGAGCAGAAAGAACATTCTTTTTATTCCTGATAGTGATTTACTCCGTATCAACTTAATCAACTGGTATCCGCAAAACAATCCAACACCTAAAAAGAACGCTACATTTCCAGCGGCCAGAATTCCAAGACCAACTATTAATGTAATAATATACTTAATGGCTTTCCGCTCTTTGTTAACATAAAAATTGATAATAAACGCTATGGGAAGTATGCCATTTCCGTGTAACTGAACTCTTGGAACTCCTCTATATAAGTAAATGTCTCCGTAATCATTAGTTAATGCCCATGATCTCAATTCATAATGTGATCCCGCACGCAGCACTTGAACAGCAAGATAAATCAGCATAATTGATTTTGCTACTGCCAAAAAAAGGAATATTTCCTCTTCAATGTCAAAGTTCTCAATCTTGATTACTGCAAATAATGGAATTACGGTCAAAATAAGCAAAAAACGAATTATGTTACCAATTGCATATCCTTTAATCAATGAAAGAATTACCATTAAGCACAAATATACAATGTAACATGCAAATATCTTTATCCAGTCAATCTTAAGTTTATATGCCCCTTTTCTCAGAGAAGAACATATTAGAAATACGGCAAGGCAAAGAACGATATACGATGCTAATCTTCGATATGGAACCTGAAAAAAATAGCAAAACACAGTCAATGACCAAAGGAGTACACTTAGGCCAGATAATATTCCCAGCTTTTGTTTTCTACCGCGTTGCATAATATCCATACTACTATTCTGCTTTCTTAACTGTTACAATTAGTTTCCATTTCGACTTTCGATTTCTCCATGTTTTCTTTGTTTATAATCATTCTTGGCTCTTTTTATATATTCAGTTCTTTCTTTTCCATTTTCAAAACAATACATGTGTATTATACTTCTAAAATAAATGTTCACCAAAAAACGTATTTTATATTTCAATGGTACATAGTTTTGTTTTAGTAAGTATCTGCTATCTCTCATTTGATAGTATTCTCTGATAGGAGCAGCAACCCTAAAGCTCATAGGCCCAATTTTAATTTTCCCTTGTCCTAAACTATGTTTCAATATAACAACATCAGTAATACAGCAACTCTTTCCTGTTTTCTGTATTCGCCAACAAAAATCCCAATCTGCATAATCCAAAAACAAATCCTCGTTCCAATATCCCACCTCTTTTATAATGTCGAGAGTTGTTAGCATCGACGATGTAATAATACTTTTTACGGCATAGGAGTGTTCCGTGATCCGATATTTTGATTTAGGAATTTGAATTTGGCTAGAATTAATCTCGTAATAAAGTGGACCTAAGCACCCAATATCATTCTTCTCTCTTATCTTCTTAAACTCATTAATCAAAGAATTAATATGGCCGCTTTCGATTTTTGAATCCTGGTCAAAAAAAATAATCCATTGATCATCATTGTCTTGATCTGCAGTCTCCCAATAGTCGCCTTTAAACACCTTGTTGAAGGCGGCTGGAAGACCAAGATTCTTTTTGTTGGCTATGTAAACAATGTTTGGCGCACTTTCAGCAAACAATGCGCTATTATCAACAGAACTATTATCGCATACGAACACTCTGTCAGACTGTCTGGCAATCCTATTAATATTATCGGCATTGTTTTGTTTTGGATTAAATAGTGTAACAAGAGCAGAAATCATATGTACCACCTCAATACTAATTTCTAGTAATCACTTTCTCAGACTTCGAATAATTGTCTTTACTGAATATGGAATTGCCATTTTTAGCGTTCCCTTTAGTATTTGCTTCTTCTCTTTATTTTTATATTTGATAGCAATTTCCTTTCCCGTTTTTGTCTCATAATCAATTATTCTTTCATTCCTAACATCGACTAACTTCGACGGATGTAATAGCTGCTCATTATCTTTAACTGCATCCTCGATCCGTACACTTTCTAATTCAATATCTGGCAGATGTTTCAACAATTTCTCTGCTTTTACAGTATTTGCAATTATTAGCGAACATCCATAATACGTATTAATTGGTAATCTCAGTTTTTCAACTCCCCAAAAATCTCCAAGCGTAAAATCCCCTGGACGATTTAAGTTAGCATACTTGCAAGAATAACATGATTTTCTGTATATGCTTCCTTCGAGAAAATATCGATAATAATAGTTCTTATGATTATAAAATGGCTTACTTATTCTTTTTCCGGGCTTCTCTTCTACGATAAACTCTCCTGATGTGACTGACCATCCTGAATATCTCTTCGAACGGAACTTTGCTTCTCTCAATTGTGGCATTTCAGATTTTACATATGAGATAAACTTATCAAAATAAGCCTGAGAGCCAACGCCATGGCACACAATATCGACAGTTATAAGTTTTTCATACTCATGGCCAAGGAATTTTATCAGTCCATCAATTTGACAGGGAGTACCTGAAAACAAAACGACTTTCCCCGCTTTCAAATCTTCTTCCGCTTGGATAAATGTAGTATTAATACTACTTTGGAGATATTTTGAACCTCTCAATTGTCCAAGTAGCTCTATTGAATCTATGCGCACATGATGCACCATAAAATCGTTCATTCTAGCGCCATAGACTACTCCACCAGAGTTTAATGTCCATATGGCAAGTGAAGAAAATGCACCACCACTAGTGCTATTACGAAGAATCTTCTTATCTTTATGGACTGCTGCATAAGCCTTTTGATTAAATGGTGCAGGATTGTCTCTTTGAATTGGACATACTTTTTCACAAATATGACAGTTGACACATTCATCTAAGTCAATCTCCGGATATAAGAAGCCAAACTCTCCGGCAACCATTGAAATACATCTTTTAGGACATCTTTGTACACATGCCTCGCATCCCGTACAATGCTCATAATCAATTGTTAGCATATTTATTCCTCAATAGCCGAGATTAAACACCTCATTGAAGCCTTCCTTTTTTCACGGAGAATCTTATCTACACTCATAAAGTCAATTTTTTTATCAGCCACTTTTTCCAAATCAGAAAAAGTATCCATTATCCTGTCTGATAATCCAAATTCGGAAAGCAGATGTGCAAGTTTATTTGCGTTTCCTCTAATCTTTACTGCCATAGGCGTCTTACATATGATAGAAATAACTGCACCATGAAATGTATCTGTTATCGTTAGCTCTGCATTTTTTATCCATCCAAGGAGTTCGATAGGCGATGCATTTATACATTTATCGCACCATTCATGATAGTAACCAACAGAGTAAATCTTTAGCCCATGTTTGTGTGCATAGCTTTTTATTGCATTAACTTCTTTCTTGTTATTCATTCGATTGTCATACGCATATATAACAACATATCCTGACTCTTTTGGTTTAAACTCCAGCATTTCTTTCTCATACCCGTAAAGAATAACTGGATCACATACTACCGGTACTTCATTACCACAAAGTTCTTTAATAATATTCTGAGAGTTTAGATCCCTTACACTGATTGCATCAAATCTGTTCAATCCTTTTCTAATGCTATCGGTCTTACCTTTTTTTGCTATATCTTGGATCGTGGTTGGTCCGAATGAGCCCGCATAACTCACTATACGCTTCGATTCTAGACCATACCCATACATCATGGGATTATATCCTATCTCTAAACTAAAAACTTCATCACTGCCAATTACAGTAACATCGCCATTAAACATATCGTACGATGTGCTTAGGTCAAATGAGGCTGACCTAAATACTTTCAGTTCGTTACGTTTCTTGAAATTATAAAGGATATTTCCTATACCTTTATTCATCATATACTTAATGTAAAAAGGTATACTATTTAAACTAAGCTTATATTTCTTTACCTGTTCTTCAGAAATGTACTCATAACTACGTTCAAATGAAAGAAACTGAACGTTATGTCCCATACTTTTAAGGACTTGTTGAAGACCATTAGCCTGTAACACAGCCCCATGGTTGTGTACCCCATAGTAAGTAAGAATCCCGATATCCATAATCCTATTCCTTTACTTTTCCCGCAATATACTCTTATACATAAACTCTCGTAACCAATTAGGTGTCAAAGACGAAGCACTTCTAATTACAACACTTTTTACATATTGCCCTGGCCCTATAAATCTACTATCCTTCATATACCTGAATAACGCTTGCTGACTCTTTGCATACCTCCAACCAGATCTTCTTTTATACATATCTGATCCAGCTCGCATCCAGAGCAGGGGTTCCTGAATATTATAGCCAATACATCCATTCTGTAGCATCCGAACCCAGAGATAATAATCTTCTAACAAGTAAAAGCTCTGGTACCCGCCGGCGTTTTCAATAGCTGATTTCTTATACATTACACATGGGTGATTGAAGGGATTTCGTTTCTGCGCAAATTTAATAATGCTTTCCTGTTTCTTCGGCAATACTCGTCTTGCTTCAATCTCATAAATAGATGCACTAAACTCTTCAACAGTACCACTAACTATAGATACCTCTGGATTTTTTGCGAACACCTTCAATTGTCTCTCACATCGATTTGGTCTACTTATATCATCGCTGTCCATTCTCGCTACAAGTTCATGTTTACAATGCTTAATTCCAATATTGAGGGCATTTCCAAGGCCACCGTTTTTCTCTAAACGAATGACTTTTAGATCATTCGGGTGTATCTTCTCCATCCCACGTATAACGGCATCCAACCCTTCGTTTAACGGTCCATCACACACAAGAATAAAATCATCTGTAGGAATAGTCTGATTCCAAATGCTATCCATTGCCATGCGAAGGTAACCAGGATTCTCTTTGCAATATACACTCATTAAGACAGAGTATGCACAATTATTCAACTTCATACCAACTACCAATTATCTTTCATCTAACATACCAATACTGTGCTACTATTCTTTCCTCGACAAATTGAAAAAGAATAATCAGTATAAAAACCAATCCTAATAGTATATGCAATAAGAAGACTCCGTTTCATATCTATCGTTTCTTCCTGCTCTATTTTGATATTATTTTAGTTTTATTCTCACCTTCCGTAGAGGCTAATTTTTTATCGTGACTAATTGCAGTAGTCTGTCCGGTAGCAATGCCTTCTGTGCTTTCAGACATGAATAAAATCTTTACTGTCGCAAAGCAGATTTTCAAATCTTCAATCATACTCGGTTGAGCAATATACATTAAATCCATTAACAGCTTGTCATATGGTGTTGAATTGTATTTTCCGTATACCTGTGCAAATCCCGTAAGGCCACACTTACACTGAAGCCTCAAATCAAATTCTGGAAGATATTTCTTATATTCTATTGCAATCTCCGGTCTCTCAGGTCGTGGTCCAACAATACTCATGTCTCCTTTAAGTATATTAAGAAGCTGCGGCAATTCATCAAATCGAACAGCCCTAATGAATCTTCCGACTTTTGTAATTCTCGGATCGGCGTCACCTGAAGATAGTCTTGCGACACCGTCCTTCTCCGCATCCATTCTCATGGAGCGGAACTTAAGGATCTCGAAGACTTTGCCATCCTTGGTCAGACGCTTCTGCCTGTAGAAAGCGGTTCCTCCGTCCATTCGGATGATAATAGCCAAGATGATCATGATCGGTGAGAAGACGATCAGCGCCAGTCCGGCCACCACAATATCAAATAATCTCTTTGCGATCAGGTATTCCGGCGTCGGGTTGTACCTTGCCACCCGGAGCATAGGAAGATGGAACAAGTGCGCTTTCTCAGCGCCTGCCATGATCACGTCGCCAATCCTTGGAATACACCAGGAGACTATATCTTTGTGAATACAGTACTTGACGATCTGGTTGCGGTCGTGGCTGTGCAGACAACACAAAAAGACTGCGCCGCAGCCTGAGAGAGTTTCTTTTATAAACTTCTCCTCCCGCCGGTCTCTTTCCGCCTCCGAGATCGACAGCCAATCGCCACCCTGAAGTTCATGGATATCCACTTTTTTGACAATGTGAAAGTGCTTGTCAAGTCCGTAGTGGGAGACGAGGTTTTCGAGTCCCTCAAATTCGTCGTAAATCACTGCTGTCGGGATAGGTGGATTGTGTTTGAAATACCACCTATGCGCGAGAGCAGCCCAAAAGATGATGAACCCAAGCTGCACGGCAAATACCAGAAGCATGACCAGTATGTTGGGAACATGTCGAATTAAGAGCCACATAACGACGAACATAAGGGCGTCTGCGATCAGAGCGCCCAGCGCCTGGGCGTACACGATCTCCGAAATTCTGTTGATGTGTATAGAGAAGCCGGAGTACAGATGGGCAAGCAGATAGTACAGCAGGACGAAGAGTACGATTACTACCCAATTTCCTCTCCGATAGAAGTCTGTTAAATAGACCTTATGAGAGTAATAGAGCATCCACGCAGTGGCAAAAGGGATCGATACCAGTAATACATCCAGAAGCTTGACCAGTCGGACAATCGTCCTATGGGCTGTTCTTCCGCTGCCGTCCTCGTAAGTCCTCTGTTTGCCCGTGTAATTATAGAAATCGCCGCTGTCGACCTTCTGAGCCTTTTTACTATTTTGTTGTCTGTTTTCTTCCTGCATTGAAAAGGACTCCCTGTCGAACATTTACATTAGTTTCTACGTTTAAGGAGCGCGGAAGCGCTCCGCACTCCTTATCTCTTCACTGCTCCGTCTGTGTGCGCCCCCAGCACATTGACGGTCGGTTCGCTCTCGATCGCCGTGAACATGTGCTTTACGGCGGTCACCTGTCCCGCTTCGACGCCCTCGGTCGAATCCTTCAGGAACAGGATCTTCACCGTCGCGAAGCAGATCTTGAGGTCCTCGATCATGCTCGGCTGCGCGATATACATCAGGTCCATGAGGAGCTTATCGTACGGCGTCGTGTTGTATTTGCCGTACACCTGCGCAAATCCGGTCAGGCCGCACTTGCACTGGAGCCGCAGGTCAAACTCAGGAAGTTCCTTCTTGTACTCCCTCGCGATCTCCGGTCTCTCGGGCCTTGGCCCGACGATGCTCATATCTCCCGCCAAAATATTGAACAGCTGCGGCAGCTCATCAAACCGGCAGGCTCTTATGAATTTTCCTACTTTGGTGATCCTGGGGTCCGCGTCTCCCGACGAGAGCCTGGCGACGCCGTCCTTCTCCGCGTCCATTCGCATGGAGCGGAACTTGAGGATCTCGAATATTTTGCCGTCCTTGGTCAGGCGCTTCTGCCTGTAGAAGGCCGTTCCGCCGTCCATTCGGATGAGGAGCGCCAGCACGATCATGAGCGGTGAGAAGACGACGAGCGCCGTGCCCGCCACCAGAATATCGAACGCCCTCTTCGCCACCAAATACTCGGGCGTCGGATTGTATCTGGCCACCCGCAGCATAGGCAGGTGGAACAGATGCGCTTTCTCCGCTCCCGACATGATCACGTCTCCGATCCTCGGTATACACCACGTAACAATGTCCTTGTGTACGCAGTATTTGACGATCTGATTGCGGACATGGCTATGAAGGCAGCACAGGAAAACAGCATCTACTCCTACCAGTGTGCTGCGTATATACTTCTTCTCTTTCTTGCTCTTCTCTTCAGGGGAAAGGCTGTCCCAATCATTTCCCTGAAGTTCCTGGATACTCACTTTTTTGACAATCTTGAAATGTTTGTCCAACCCGTAGTGCGATACAAGTTTTTCAACGCCTTCCAGCTCGTCATAAATAACCGCTGTGGGAATAGGAGGATTGTTGTCGAAGTACCACTTATGGGCAAAAGAAGCCCATTCCACAATAATCAAGAACTGTGTTGCAAAAACTACAAGGAGCACAGGTAT
>Ga0256405_10001735_pt1 | contig 56543 bp, 73 predicted proteins | sample RumenRJG_02DNA_FD_189096 | JGI IMG/M metagenome (GOLD analysis project Ga0256405, IMG submission 189096) | Bovine rumen microbial communities from Lethbridge, Alberta, Canada - RJG_02 | ecosystem: Host-associated > Mammals > Digestive system > Stomach > Rumen | place: Canada: Alberta... | reverse complement strand
TTTGTGGCTTTTTAGTTGATCGATGCTGTTAAGCGTTTCGTATATTAAACAATTCTTTGACATTTTAATTAGCTTATTTGTAACTATAATAAAAATCGCAAATAATAAAATTAAAGTCGGAAGTGTTGCTCCCGACTCTTATAAAATGTCCCATTTTGTTTCTGATATTGTTGTGACTCGCATCGAATCAAACCCCTGTTCCATGTAATCTCCAACAAGCCTTTGTAAATCTGCATTGTTGTCCGCGAAAAACGGAACAGGATACTTCAGTGTAGTTGTTGTCCCATCATCATGCCTAAAGTCTTCCGCGATCTTGACTATATATACCTTATTGGTATCTGCATAACGGTCGTTAGCTGCAGGCTTCAGTGTCTTGAGTAATGTGACGGATTCAATCTCACAGTCCCCATTGAACTTCTGCATAACCTTATAGCCTGCCTCTGCGAAGTTGTCTGTATCACACAGATATACCTCGGATACGTTTTTGGTTTTATCACCGATTTGAACTTCTCGGCTTGTATTGACTTTAAACCACATTCTTTAATGTTTATATATAAATTCTTTTGTTAGATCTTTGAATGAATAGACACGATACTTACCGCCAATCTTTGATTTCATCTTATATGTGTCTGTTAGCTTTACTTCATCCTGCGTCGCGTATTTCGCAAAATGATTGTCTAGCTCAGCAAGCATACCTTTCGTTTCAGGAATATCTAAAGCATATATGCAATCACCAGTCAAATAGATAAGAAATTCCTCTATTTCTGTTTGTGAGATACCATGTCTATAGAGATCTGTTCGATGAGCATATTCTATTTCTATTTTATAGTATGCATATTTAGGGTCAGTGAATTTAACTGAACCGTAATCCTCGACACGTTGTTTAGCTATTTGGCGTACACCGTAACTAGACCCAAAAAGAGCTCCTTCTGGTAATGCTTTCTTGAGTTTGTTAACTATCTTTTTGACAGTATCTTTATCTAGACGTATGTTATTTTCTTCTAAAAACCACAGCATAGGGAACTCCGAATTAGCATTTAGTATAGTATCTATTACTAATCTATTTATGTTTTGATTAGCAACTTGATCATTGATAACGCTGGTTATTGATTCATATAAGCTTCTCATATGATTGATGCATTTATTTTTGATAAACTAATCTAATTCGTATCGACCGACAAAGTACTCATTTTTATCTTCAGCAGATTTCATATTGAGAACGTTAGACAATTTTTTGTCGTATTTTCTCAAGAAAGCATCTGTCATCTTTTTTGTCGCCTGTTTAGCTACTGTCTCCCATCGTGGCAAGTTAAGACCTTTAATTGCATAATCTAGACCTGCTCTACTACGTATTGATATATTTATGCGATCTACCTTATGAATCTGTACAACAGGAACACAAAGTCCTTCTGCAGGTCCATATTGTATACCTTCATAACGAGTGAAATACCACTTCATACCAGGAATCTCTAAATCATGTTCTTTCCAAAGCTTTTCTAGCAACGACTTGTCTTCATCGCTAATCCTAGCGCCTCTATCATAGTAAGAGTTTACAATACTTACAATACTATTTATAAAGAAGCTCGCAGTTGTTTTCTTATTCACCTGTTCGTCACTATCTGCTATAGATTCATATACTTCAAATAGGCTTCTCATGCTTTTACTGTATGTATATTTAACCCATCGCGCTCTAGGTCCTTGACTGCTTTCAGGTTCTCGTCGTTGTCGTCGAAGAAGATTAGTGTTCTATAACCTAATTTAGCTAAGAGATCGATAGTCTTAGCTTTGCGTTCTGCTACAGTACCGTGATACATATAGTTACGGTCGCCAACAGCAAACACCAATTCTTGTTTAATATCGATACTATTCTTCAAGAAGAACTCTCGTATCATATCTGCATCTCCACGAGCTGTGATAATAGAGATATGTGTACCCTTTTTGTATTCACGTTTGAGCGTGTCCCAATACTTAGTGAATGTTTCCTTGGATAGGATTTCCGGATCTGCAAACTCTGAGTAATCGAACCACTCACCAGGGCGTAGCTTATATGTATTGTATTCGTTGTTAGTCAGCGTCTTGACCAACTTACCCTCATCCCCTCTGCGTACAAAGATCTTCGCCGTCGTATTTATGAGCGTGTCATCGACGTCGAATATAAGAAGTTTGGACGATTTGCTACCAGCAACCGTCCAAACTTTCTTGTTTATGTACTTTGACAAAGGGATCATACTTACTTATCCTTTCAAATCTGAGTCGAACTTGTCGAACTCTGGTATCGTGGCTCCATTCATAAGCATATCGTCAAACTTAGTGAACATATGCTCATTGAATTTGTCTGCAGTCACGTCTCCTGGTGATACAGCCGCCCAGTTCCATGCGCCATCGTCTTTCTTGTAGAAGATCCAGTCGCTTTCGGTACTCCAGTAAGCCATTACCTTGTCACCATAGGAGTCGGTGAACGTAGATAGATTCCACTTACTTGATTCGATTTCATAATTGAAATCCATCTCAGTATTGGAGCATTTCACATGCTTGGAACCACTTATCTTTTTGGTCTTAATTTTCAGACTCTCTGTTATAAACTCTAATAGGCTCTTCATAATATATTGAATTTAATCAGTAAATTCATTAAATGGATATAGGAAATTCTCGAATCCCTTAGTAACCTCTTTCATAGATTTGAGGTGCTTAGGATTACTGATACACTTCTTGTAATTCTCTTTACCGAGGGCTACAGCAGCAGTGGCAATATCCCAAGTGCCATCATCACCACGACCCCAGAAGTCGCCACCCATGTCGAATAGTGTGCGAGCATGACCACGGATGTTACTTGCAATATCTTCGAGATCATCCTTAGTGAATACTTTGTCATCGATCTTCTTTTGGAGAATGTCTTGGATCTTGTCACATACCTTACCATAGTCTCCAAAAGATTTGACTTCTTTTAATAGTTCTGCGAAATTGATCTCTTCAATCAAATCCCACATAACTTTATCGCGTTTGCTCAATGCCTCGTTGAGTCGCTGACTTAAACTCTGCATGATTAGTTGTATTTTTTGATTATCTCATCGTAGAAATCCTTAACCTCTTTTGCAGGTCTTACGTCCCAACCACGATCATAGTTACACAACCATTCGCCGCGATTACGCTTGTTACGTATGCACAACTTAGAGATACGACCCTTCTTGATACCATACTGACTAGGCTCATCGAAACAGAGGATGTCTGCTACATAGTCGCCTTTAGTCTCCTGTTTCCAGTTGTTTGTATGGAATAGACCTTCATTGGTCATTACTTCTAATAGACTTTTCATGTTTTACCAGTTCATTTATATAAATAATAAGAGGGACCTAAGTCCCTCTCAATTATTCTTGGTAAGTGATCGGATCTTTAAGCCCGAGCTTTTCGAATGCCTCGATTCGCTCCGTGCAAGTTCCACACTTACCACATGACCGACCCTCACCGTCCGGGTTATAACAGGAGATAGTATTTACATATATATCTTCCCAGTCAATACCCATAGCTTTGCAGGCTTCGATACCCTTCTTGAGTACTTCGCCCTTATCGATATGAATGAACGGTGCAATATAATCGACGCGCTCTGAGCCCCAGTTAGAGATCTTGAACAGTTCTTTTGCGAGCTCTTGAGATTCCGGGCGGCAATCCGGATAAATAGCATGATCGCCGGCGTGCAAACCAAGAGTGATAACTACATCCTCTTTTGTCTTATTAGCCCATCCAAGTGCCTTGCCGTATACGATAGAGCTGAAGATGATATTTCGGTTTTCAACGACCGTGCTCTTCATTGTCTCGTCACGGTAGTCACCTTCAGGGATAGCATCGCCGCCTTGATGGAGTGAGCTAGCACTATCCGAGAACGCATCGCGGAGATCGATAATCTGCAAGGAGATCGGCCATCCAAGCTGACGTAGGATCTTGACATTCTTTTCTACGTTTTCTAACTCAACCACGTGTTTCTGACCGTAGTTAAAACTGTATGCTCGGATTTCATAACCTTGCGAAAGCATATGAAGCGCAAGTGACATGCTATCCATTCCTCCAGATAGCGAGATAACACATTTCTTACTCATGTTCTTTGATGATTTTATCGATTGTTTTAATACGTTCTTCAACGGTACCTGTGATAACATGATATTTCACATGATATCTTTCCAATATACTCTTGATTTCGTCATTGACATACTTGCGGAACTTCTCCTCAGTACTTCTCACGCCATCATCTACAACTGGGAACTCAACTGGGAAGTAACACCAAATGATATCCGGGTTCTTCTCGATGAAATTGGCCAATTCGGTCGCCTCCCGAGCCAACTCTGTTGCAGAGATCTTACCCTGCTCTGTATAATGATACATGGTATATGCCATTGCATCAGTAGGTCCACGATCAGAGATATAATCGTGTTTTTCGGACAGGTTCTTGATGTGTGTATCGAAGATCAGCTTCTGACCCTCTTCATCCCCCATCTCATTGATCTTCAGACCCTGCTTCGTTAAGGTCCGAACTACCTCAGTTACTACAGGCAACTCATCTCTATAGTGATTCAGAATAGTAGTCTTGCCTGTTCCGTGTGTTCCAGTTAAAATGATTCGTACCATGAAACAATATATAAAAAGAAAGGAGAACCTTTAGGCTCTCCTCTCATTTTTCAAACGGTTTACTCCGATTAGATCAAGTAAGCGTCGTTCGCTGAATCTACCATGAATGTGTAGTAGTTCTGAGCTGTGTGGAAACCAGCGTCAACGATTGCGAAGCGGCTGTTGGTCAAGATCTTTGGAGCCATTGTGCCTTCTGTTACGACTGAAACAGTGTCAGCAAGGATCCATGGCATGAAGATTACGCCCGGAGTGTTACCGTCACCCTTACGACCTACGCAGATACGAGTATCGTCCCAAGTCATAAATGGATCAACGTAAACATTTAGACCTGCAAGAGTACCTGCGAAGTACAAGCCCTTGCTACCGTCCTGTACGAGTGTGTTCTCCATTGGAGCTACAACGTAGCCTGCTGCATCCTGAAGTGCGCTCAATACCTGAGTATTGGTTACGATCCAGTTACCACGACCATAACGTGAAACGTTTGCGATCAGGTTAGCTGCTGCCAATACGCGGCTTGCGATACGACGTTGGTGAGTAGTTACGTTCTCAGCTGCAGTATTCTGGATTGCGCTTGGGATAACGATTGAGCTTGCTGAAGAAGCGTAAGCCGGTCTGTTATCGATACCGAGGAATCTCTGATATGCGCGGAACTCGCTGAGTTTCTTACCCTTTGTAGTAGCGTCGCCGAGGAATAGGTTGAGGTCTACACCCTGGTAGTCACGTTGTGTCTTGTAGTTCTCTACACCGAGCTTGAATACGCGGTCCAAGATACGGTTGTTGATCTCTTGTGAGATACGGTTCTGCATTGCCTCAGTTACCTTACCAATTACGTCGATACCGTAAAGTGGGAAGTCTTGTAGCTGTTGACGAGTTACAGTACCAGTTACCTCATAAGCACCAACTTGTACGAGCTTACTGAAGATACGTGTACCGATTGTGTTACCTGTACCGGTTTCGTTCTGTGCACGAGTCATAGGATCAAGTGAACCATTGCCTTCTGCATCCTTGAAGAAGTTAGAGAAGCCCTGGATGTGATCAGCAGCAGTTGAAACGAGGTCTGCGCGGAGTGAACCCTTAGCCTCATAGCTTGCTACAGTTACGCCGTCGATCTTAACGACCTTAGCGGCACTCATGATGTCGGCGATAGAAAGGTTTTCGTCGAAGTTAGTTACTTCTACGATTGGGCTGTTGTCGATACGGCTGAAACCGATGAAGTTACCAAGCTTAACATCGTCTACCAATACTGCCTTACCACGGAGGAAGTGAGTTGCGTTTTCAGGAGCGAACTTAACCTCTTTTGTGATTGTGCAGCCGAGGATCTTAACGTAGATAGGCTTGTTCTCACCCTTACCGTCTGCCCATGTCTCGTTGATACGACCCATCTTGCCACCAGCATATGGGAAGTCTTCGTAAGTTAGAAGAGTCCAAGGACCTGGAGCAGGAATAACTGGAACGAGCTCAAGACCGATTGTTACAGCGGCGATTTCGAGTGACATTGTCAAGGTTGACATAGGAACATCACCTGAACCAACACGGTAATATGGGCTGTGGAAATCAGCACCAGTGTTACCAATACCAGCACCTTGCTGATAAGCCGGCATTCCAGTTGCAGGATCGATAGTCATGTTATAACCAAGACCCATTGGCATCATTGGGTTACCAGCACCGAGAGTGTTAAGAGGAGTAGCATAGATACCCTGCGCAACGTTAGCTGCACCAGGAGCTGCAGGAGCGCCTTGCATAGCCTCGAAGATTTCGTGGTTACGAGCGTATGCGCCCATCCAAGCAAGCTTGCTCTTATCTTTTACGCCAAGCTCTTCAGTAATGATCTGTGACCATTTCTGTTGTTGTTCGTAAATATTCATAGTTATTTTTCGTTTATTTGTATTCTATAATAAGTTTTTACGCGTTCTAATTGTTAATCGCTTGTAAATAAACGAGTTATCGCTTATTCATCCTCGATTTTTCTGATTTTTCTTGCATCTACCAACTCGTCAGTCAACACCGCGCGAGAAACTAAGCAGATCTTCTTATCGTCCTTATCGAACACAACCCAGTTACCTTTGGATGTTTTCTTGACGCTGATAGTCTTCAAATCGACATTGGGTCTGTACGTTGACAAAAGACCACAGAAATTGCGATATTGACGCTCATCATTGGTGATGTTACCTTCATTTAAGTGCATCATAGCGATTCTTTTTTATCTATAATAAATTATTATATATGTATACACAAATGAATACTATTGAAGACATCCTAAATATTACAAAAACAGCAGATGCTATCAAAAAAAGCATCGAGGAGCAGCTTGCCGAGAAGACTGAAAAGATAAACGAAGAGGCAACTAAACTAAATGAACTCCAAACCCAGCTGAAGGATGCCATCAATAAGGGCCTCAATTCACAAAAAGAGCGTATCCAGGCCAAGATATCTGCCCAAACTAAGAAGCTGGATAAAATGAAGGAGGGTGTAGAGGCTTGGTCTAAGAAGCAAACTCAAAAAGTCAATGACTGGATGTCTTCTCAGATAGATGCTGTGAATGCCAAGGCAAAAAAGCTGCAGGAGGACGAAACAAAAGCCATGCAGGCAGATCTGGAGAATAAGATGAAAAAGAAGGTGGAGAAGCTCATCAGCGATCCTCCAATTCCGATGCCTGAAGATCCGGATGACCCATAAAATAGAAAACAAATACGAACATGAATATAATCAAATTCAAAGACGTCATACTTAGTGCAGAGGATCTCGAGCAATACGAGCTATTCAATACTAAGTTCAAAGGCAAATATGCATACGTTGTGAACTGGGAATTTGTCGTTGCAATTGAGGACGTGTCTACCGGCATGTTCGTTGAACTGAGCAGGGACATTGAAAGAGTACCAGAGTTCGACAATATACCTCTTATAGATATACCTGTTAGCGCTATCGACGAGGAGAATACAGAAAAGGCAAACTCTGTCATTTCTTTCCTAGCCGCTAATAAGTATACATCTGACGACGACATCACAATAGATGAACTAAAGAAATTCCGTCAATGGTTAGCTACTTATTTGTTAGCATTTGACCAAGACGAGCACGGAAAGCAGCAATATCAGCTGTTTGATGATGAGGTTACCCATATGCTTCTATATTACAAGCACGACATGTACGATTATGTCATCAAGTATCTATCTAAGTTCTCAGACCAATCATTCACATTGGTATCAAGTGTATCATCGTGTGGATGTAATAGCCTTGGTACCGCCGGAGGTACTGTTGTGAAGACCATTCCTCATTCACAACTCCAAGTGTCACAGTGTGGTTGTAATACGCAGGCGCTAACTGGAACTCAAGTACTCGAAGGCTGTGATCCTGTAGGAATATATCGCAAGAACATATATCTCAAGATGTACAATACGTTCTCAATTATCGAGTTCTGGACACAATTCAGCAAAGACTTCTTGGGTGACTTTAAGAAGTACATCGACGGAATCATCAAGCTGGATCTGCCACTAACCTCAAGCACATTCGTTAGTTCATTTGCAGACTGTGGATGTTTGTCACAGGCAGATGCGGAACAGCAACGTAACATATCTATCCTTCGAGATCTATCCAAATCATTACAGCATATGATTGATGATGAGGTGGAAGGAAATAAGAATTTCATACAAAACAGCTTATCACAGTGGAGTTCGCTACTATATGAGAGTATGAGATGGCAATAAACAAAAAAGGAGGCATTTGCGCCTCCTTTTATTATGCAAGTAATTCACTAACATCTTGTGAACCCGGACCCATCATGTCATCGTATAACCCTTTGACGAACGAATCATCTTTAAAGTATTGATATCCGTAGTTGTGGTCCTTGTTGTACTTTGACACTCGAGCTTGAATGCTGTGTTTACGTTCTAACACATAGTTCAGACTTAGATACCTAAAGTGGAATAGGTATAGCGAACTCGATCTCCAGGCACACTCGTTAGTTTTGATATAATCAAGCCAGTGGCAACCAGGAACATACTTCAAATCATCTACCACGTTAGGATTGATGATCATTGGCTTGTCATAAAAATGGTTACATTTACATCTGGTTACCTGTTCGTGTAGTAAACCTGATGCATATTGAGGGAACCATTCAGATCCAAACTCAAAGCATGTAGGGTAGATGACTGAGAAATGACTATCTTTGAAGAACTCAAATTCCTTGCTCAGGTTTTCAGTGTTCTTTGCCCATACGACTTCATCCACATCGGATATGATGACAAAATCAACCCCTTTGTCTTTCTGTTCTTTCCAGCAATTGGATTTGATCTCTACATTGATATCATCTCTCAACTGGCCATGCGTATCTATTGGAAAGTCTCGAACCTCAATCCATTCGAATGCAGACAGATATTCGCGCGTCCCATCAGTGGAGTGATCGTCAAATACAATCACCTTACGAGCCACCTGCCCCCAGTACTTAACCATGAAAGGTAGTATGCGCATCTCATTCCAGCATACTACATACCAGACTATATTAAACTGGTCTCTTATCATGATTCAACCTTGTCTAACTCGTTTGTGATCTCATCAAGTGATACCCAACGTATTACTTGATCCTTATCACATTCGTTGTCGTCACCTTGCTCGTCGTCCCAGCATTCATAGTAACAGTTCCAATATAACAACTGGAACCAACCTTTTTTGCGTTCTACGAGACATTGGAACTCATCACTATCACCCTTGTCTTCACGAGGTTGTGGATAGTCATTATCCTTGATGTAATGCCATTTCATATTGTTGCTTTATTTTTACGTTCAACTACTATTTCCGGATCGTTTTTAAACAGCTTTTGTGCACAGTCTGCACATATATAAGTCACCCAGTTCGTTGTGGCATAAGTGGTTGGTGTTTTGCCACAGTGCAGACATACCTCCCTACTAAGTTCTTCGTATTTCTCTTTCAAGGCGAATGTACGTGAGTTACCACCCTCATCATACCAGTTTAAGACACCCCATTTTTCTTTTGTCTGATGAACTGCGTAATTCTTCAAGCCATCCTCCTTAATGATCTGCTTGAGTTCTTCACACATCTGTAGGGCTAAATTTCTCCACCCCTCTGGTATGCTGTCCAACCACGTTTCTTCGTAGCGGTATTTATAACCTTTTGGCCAATAATCCATACTTACGCTCCATCCACAACTTGGTCTTAGGAATGGATAGCGTTTAACTAAAAAGTAGTTGTGGAAGATCCTTTTGAGAATCTTCCAATCAAACATCCAATATTTATTCCAAGGATATATTATCATGATATCAGTTTAGTTTTAATCCAGTTTGCAGCGGACAAGGGTATATACTCAATCTCCACACAAATAGTTTCGAATTTATCATCATCAAAATAAGCAGTCGTCGTGAATCCATGAGAGCTAACTGGCCACTCTTCTTTGCCTTCTGACTCGTAGTGTTCCAAGAGACCATTGATTGCGCGGCGTATATGATCTCGCAATACCTCTTTTAGCATCTCTGGTGTGACCTTCTCCTCCTTACCAGTAGTTGGATTGTGCCATTTCACACCGAACCACTCCATGCTCTTGATGCACTTGTCAATATCGAAGCTAACGAGGACTTTTTCACCGTTCTCATTCTCATACTGAGGCTCAATCAGGCTGTCAATAAACGTCCGCATGTTAAGCTCACGCAGATTGCTCTGGCCGGCTACTGCACCTTCGTACATAGTAGGCTCCAACTGCACTTCTTCTTTGCTAGCCAATATCAGAGCTTCTTGGAAGCTAATCTTGCCTGCATTAAACAAGCTTTCAATCAATTCATTCTTTACTTGTGACATAATTACTCGTCCTCTTTAGGTTTTTCTTCAATCGGCATACGTCTCTCATATATATCATGCAGAGTTTCATACGCACTTTCTCTACTGTATGTAATACCTACACACAGTGTTATGAACGCACGAAATACACTATTGATATCTGCATATCGCTCAATATTCACTGTGATTACATTCTCTTTGGATTTCACAGCCAACTCAATGCCAGAGATGCATCTGGAATCATGTATACGATTAGCAGTTTCTGGTGTGAAATCCTTTATGGCATCTAACACTTGTTTCTCGTCAAATACATGTGTTATAGCTGTAAAGAATGCCTCACCCAAATCCTCACTATTGGCATCCCAAGGTAACTCCTGAGTAATCACCTCATATCCATTTTTGAACACGAACGACGTTGGGGGACATTCTCTATTTCCTAAGTAGTATGGGCTATCTTTTGGTTCCATAGTGATTAGTAATTTTGTGCATCAGACCAGGTCTGATATGCATATTTGTACGCTTGTTTAACGATTGCCAGGAAATCTGCATAGTCTTTCGGACCTAGCTCAAACGCACGCAGTCCAACACTTCGAACGTCAGGTTCTTCACGAATCTCAATAGTTGCTACTGTATAGCATGACTCCGGGTTCTTAAAGCAGCTTTCGTGAACACGGTAGCTATTTGGGTGATCCTTAGGAGTAGCCCACTCACCGGACCATTCGAACTCTCCTTCACGTCCGTAGTATGCATTTGGATACCACAGAACGATATCTACGTAATCGCGCGGGTCCCGACCCAATGACTTAGCCAACCGGAACTCAACGTTGCCAAGACGCATTGGTTGAATTTTCTCTTCGTATTCTTCTTCCATGTTTAGTGGTTGTTTTTCCTAGATAAACCATTAGACAGCTGTTGTTCCTCGATGATCTTCTTTAATTCGTGGAAGCTTACAGGTGCATAGTTGTTGTTATCCACACCTACATCATATTGTGTAGTGAATAGATGCTGCATGCGAGAGATGTCTAGGCCTGTAGAACCTTCCTTAGAGTGTACATGGCCGAATAGTTCCCAAATAGCACTAACATCCTGACCTTTTTCACCAAGAATCTCGGCTACAGCATCGATGCTAACTTGTGCACCTCCAAACAGCTGCCAAGTTGCTCCTTCGCCACGATATGCACCTCCAAAAGCAAGGAACGGATAGTGATTGAGGTAGATCGACTTACCTTCGATATAGATGTGCTGCTGATAGCTAACTGATTCGAAGTGACGCATATAACCCTGGCGAAGATTCTTTTCATCGTGGTTACCCATGATTAAATGGATATGACCATTGAGGCGTTGAAGGATCTTATTCCATACGTCGGAGCCGCCCCATGCAAAATCACCTAAGTGATAAACAATATCATCCGGCCCGACCTTCTCGTTCCAGCGACGGATGAGTTCTTCGTTCATATGATCGACGTTCTTAAAAGGTCGATTACAGAAACGAATGATATTTTCGTGACTGAAGTGCGTGTCCGATGTGAAGAAGATGTTTGAGCCATCTTCATATCGGAACTTCTTATTATTATCTAATGTTACGTCCATATATCAATATATGTGTTTGTGTGCGTTAATTTAATGACGATCAACAATTCCAAATGATATCATCTCAAAATTCTCGAGATGTACTTCTTTGAGATATTTGTTGTTCATAATGTCTTCTTCAAGGCACTTTTTGATAGTTTTCAGTAGATTTTCCTTGGTGTATACAAATATACGATAATCTCGTTGTGATATGATTCTCTGCGCATCGAGAATCTCATCAGGCTGGCTATATTTAATGCGTACAGTCATGTACATATTTCGTGGACTTGGTAATGCTCTTATCTTCCAGAGTTCATCAATCTCCGGTTTGATCTTCTCAATAAAACGATCCACTTCAGATATTCTCAATATGTCTGCGTCGCTACCTTGTATCATTAAAAGTATTCGTATAGATTATCCAATGTTACATCAAAGTTATCGTCTAAATAGTAATTGATTCGTTTCGCTCTCATATATAGTATCTCTCGTAGTTCCTTAACAAAATGATGAGATGCTTGTGTTAAGATACTCTTTTCGTTTGTGATAACGTACAACGGACGATTGATATTACAATCGAAACCTTTAGTACCGAGATAACGAATACAAATGTTTGTATCCTTCGTCAAGACGCCAACCTCAAGACTTTTGAATATCTTGCGCTGTGCTCGATCAACAACTGCATCTATCACTGATTTGTTAACTACAAATATGTCATCGACAACGTCTTGTATCATTTCTTTAATATCCTCTCGATAATCACTATCGGCCTGCTATCGATACGAGATTTGCCAACAAATGAACCCTCAGCTACATAGTATGCGAAATCAAGTTTTATATGAGTATGCGGGGGAATGTTATGAAGTTTATTGCCAGTCAAACCAGTATCTACAGATAGTTGCTGCCATGTGACCTTTGCATACATCGTGCTATTGATATCTGCGATTTCATCAGGGCTTATAGTCAATAATTCGAGCTTGAGGCTTCGTAGAAAATCAATATCATGTGCTCTCCGGACACTGTCAAGAGTTTTATCTAATACTTGTTCATCGTTATCCTGTATCATAATGCTATGTATCCGTCGTTAATGTGTTCTTTATACTTGTCAAGAACTACTTTATCCCAAGTTAGCCGTTCTTTTCTGAGACGTTCATCCACCTGGCGATAAACATCAGCCACATCAAATTTAATCTGTGCTGCGTTAGTGAGAGTGCAATTATAGATATCTTGATGAGTATCAATCACAAGTATCGGAGTCACACGTGCATTCCGGCCTTTTATATGGAAGTTAAGCCATACGTGGATCTCGCCATGACGGTATTCTGGTTTGATCTCATCTATAGCAATAACTGTGGCTACATGGAGGTCCCAATATAGCTGATTGAGTTTGTCTTGGCGCTCCAATAATGTGTTATCTGTATCTTGTATCATATATCTATATCCAAAGAAAAAGGGAATCTTTAGGATTCCCCTTCTCTTTTAGTTCGGATATGAGAGTACAACCAGCCTGTCTTGACTAAGATTATTCTCCGTACTGGCGATCAACTCACATCGTTTCGGCCGACCAACGCTCTGAATTGTTACAGCGTCTTCCATTGTCTTGGCAACCACGAATACCTGATCGCCATTCATAGTCTGGACACAGTATAGATTCATATCAAAAGAGTTTTTTGCGTTGCTCGTGATTGGATTGTTCCTGACTGATGTACTGTTGAACTGTCTCTTCGAAGTCCTTTTGAGCTTCATCCATGCGCTTTTTGGAAGCACGAAGCTTCTCCATGCGCTCTGGTGTAAACTCATCTGGAGCACCTTTGCAGAAGCTCGGATAGTTCATATACGATACCTTACCGCCGGTGAGCTCGTAGATTTCGAGACCCTTCCAGTACCACTTGCTGAATAATTCAGGATCGACTTTGTTGTCAACGTCATAGCGGATATCGTCCATAGAAACGAACATATCGCTCACCTCGGCTGTTGTGCCGGGATCACTGTTTACCCATGCATCTGGATCATATCGATATCCATGACGCTTGCAGAATTGGAATAGGTATACATTACAGATGCCTACCCATGCGCTCTTACGAGCATACTCGAGACGCTTGGCGTCTGCTTCGATACGTTTCTCAGGATAGATTTCGAGTTCGTTTTCATCAAACGGCTGACCACGGAAATCTTCGATGTAATACTCTGCTTTTTGACCCGGAGGGAAGTTGACAGATACAACCTCATGAGGACCTCTTACAATCTTGACGTTCTCTGGGGTGTTGTCGTTGCTCTTTTGCAAGCGAGCAACTATACGATCTGCTACTTCTTTCTTCAGCAGTACCTTTGAACCGATAGCAAACTTAGCACTTGAAGTGTATAGACCAGGCTGATTAGCAGCTTCTCGTGCTGATGTGAATAGTTCAGCCTCGTGGAAGTGCATGGTGTCAATATCCTTCAGCTTGTAAATAACCCGGCCATGCTCGTAGCCGACTTTCTCGATGGTCTGAATAGCGTGGAGTTTAGTAACTTCATCCTTGTCGAAACCAGATGCAGTCACATACTTAACTGTTTCGTTTGCGACATACACTTTGTCACCAACCTTATACTTAGGACGACGAACTTGGTCTTGTGGACGGAAATGTACCATGACAATCGGGAGAGTCTTCGCAGTTTTTTGAGCATCGTTCTTTTTAACATCTTGCTCACCAGCTTTATCCAGCTCATAGCTGTAGTAGCGTTGTTTAAACGCCTTGCCTTCCCACTGTACCGTATACTTGTTACGGGCTCCTTCATAGTCCACTTTAGTCACAATACCAGTGTTTGTGATTGAATTGTAACTGGTACGATACTTTTTGCTGATTCGTACGCGGTCACCTACCTTGAACTTACTTTGACTTTTGTCCATATTAAATCGATTTAATTGTTAACTGATTTTTTCAATAGCGACTTCTGCATCTAACCATCTCTTGATGTATTCGCGAGCGTTTCTTGCAGTTCGCTCATTTGCAAATATCGCCTTTCTCGTCTGTGAAGACGGATTGTAACTGAGGATTAACTTACCTGTGCTAAGGTTCCTTAATACGTATAGCTCTTGATGTTCTACTACCATATTATTTAAATAGTTTATTCCAAAAGCGATTGAAGTGGTAACTGAACTTCTCAGACCAACTCATTTCTAATCCAAAATGATCGTACATAATTAGCACTCCTCTATTACGATTTCTTCAGTGACCCAACCCCGATTCTTTAGGTATTGCATGTCTTTCTGAAGCTCCTTCGCATGCTCATTAGCATTGTAGTTGAGAACCTCCTCAGGACCATACTCATACTCTTCTTGAACGTACTTGTTTCCATACTTGTCTTCGTATGTTTCATCATGTGCGTCTACTTCGAATATATGCGGTATTCTAACAGTCAATACCACATGGCCTTCGATAGTCTTTTTGAATGTCTTGCTCATACTCCCATGGATTTTTTATAGGTTTCGAAAACGGACAGTATGTTGTCTCTGCCGTATGGGTTGCTGGAGTGGCACTCGTAGAACGGAAAGTCAAACCCACAATCCTCAATTACATCACAGATGTTTACAGCTACATTGTAACCGGTGCGTTCAGTGCCATCTGGTTCATAGCAACCGAGGTCGTGGTCTAAGCAGAAGCAGTTGATATAGTCTGACGGTTTCTCTTTCATCCAGACTTCATCACACCACTTGCACCACTCGTCCCAGGATTTGAGCCAGATCACCTCCGGTTCAGCACCCATCTGTTTAACAGCGTTTAAGAACTCTGTAGGAGCATATTTTTTCCATTGGGTAGGAATCCAAGGTACCAGCTCAATGTTTGGGTTACGCATATCGTCTACCCATATAACTCTTAGTTTTGCACTCATAATTTAATGCATTTTACAAATTTCATACTACTACTATTTAATGTGTTGTAAGAGAAGAAATACAGCACGGACTTACCATTATACGTCTTACAATATTTTTCCTGGAATAGACCGGGACAACGTTTGATAAAATCGACCATGTCTTGTCTCTTATATACATACATCTCATCCTTATGAGGGCCTGATTTGACTATATTGTATATATAGTCTGCACCAGTAAATATCCACCCGGGATTACCCCAGAAGTTTTTCAGTTCGATTACTACGCTGTTTTTGCATTTGACATCGATAGTAGTCCCATCGCGTAATACAATATCTGCGTGAGATTTCGAATCTTCATCACTGCCACTCAAGCGAGCGGGTACACCGATGCTGTTTAGATATTCACATACCCGTTTTTCAGCTTCGTCACCCAGCTGCTTATTCTCAGAATTGTTTATTTGATCGTAGTAATCTTTTCTCTCTTTAGAGAAATATGTATAACTCCTGTTTGCCATATTATCCTGCCCAAGACCAGGTCTTGCATATTTGAATGAGTTCGTCACCTTCTAGCTCTCTCTCGTCCACGTCTGCTCTGCTGATATGGACTCCTGTGGAGTTGAAGTTGATATCTATACTCCAATCTTTGTCGTGTTGGTCAGCAAATAACTGAATGCCGCCTGCGAAATCTGTGCGCCCATTCTCTTTAAGAAGCTCAACAATCTTCTCATGAGACTTTGAATACGTTGGTTGTTTCATAATTATTTACAGTTATTGTGTAATTCAATATATCCATGTTTCGATATATCTTTACTTGCTCTACATCTATATACAAAAAAAGAAGGAACCTTTAGTGATTCCCTCTTCTTTTTTTCTATTTTTGGCTCGGATTAGATGGCGGAGCTGCTCATTCCTCCCTTGCGGTAGATTGTCAACTCTTCTACCATCTTTCCTGCACCACGGGCCGGCTCGATCGAAGTACCAATTACGAACATCTCGTTGTCGATAACCTCGTTGGTATTGTTCTTGTCATCACACTGGTTCTTGTAATCATATACACCGCCGTTATTCTTAACGTTCTCCAAAAGAACATCTGCCTTTGCCTTAACAGTGTCACGTAGTGGTTGAGTATTGAGCTCCCATTGATATGATTGAAGGATGTAAGCAATTTCGTCTTGTAGGTAAATAACCAACTCGCGAACATTGACAGAACTCAATGCTGACTTAGGCGTCTGCTTTGCTGTCTGGTTGCTATTGATCAATGTACCACGACGTGGAACGAATACGAGGCAGTTAACACCGAATGGCTCGAGTAAGTCGAGATCCGCACGGCTGTAGTTGTAGTCAGGACCAACTAGACCAGTTTCGATGATTCGACCGCGGTTAGGACCTGCAACAACGTCGTATGCGTGACCTGTGTTGTACTTCTCCATGAACAAATTAGATACAAGTGCTGCAGAAGGAACTGCTGTCTTAACTGTGCCATCAGTGATCATGGCTGGAGTGTAGAATGCAACCCAAGATGCACCGTTTGTGTCGAGAGGTAGTGTGAACAGACGGCCGACTGGCTTGCGCTTGTTACCACCATCAACGACATATTTCATCTTGAAACCTTCTGAATCAGTGAAGCTTGTGTATTCGCAGTTAACGAATGTAGAAACGGCTGGGAAGTTGAGAATACCGAGTGCATTATCTTTCTTACGAACGAGGTAAGACAGAGTGCTCTTTAACTCAGTATCAACGTAGCTCTCGAATGTATCAACGAGCAAACGGTACTCAACGTCAGTGTTGTTAGTCAATGCTTCGAATAAACCAGGTTCTTTCAGTACGCTTAGGATCTTGTTCTGCCAATCCAACTTATCGCCCTGCTTTGAAGATGCAGGCTTAATCATTGAAGGTGACATAGTGTAACCCTCGAAGTAGCAATTATTGAACAGCATTGTGCCGATTGTATCACCAAGAGTATGGTTACACTTGATGAGGTAATCTCCGTTCAACACCACGCTTGCGTTTGCATTAGCGAAGCCGAGGATTACTGCGTCGTCGGTTGTCTCGACACTTGCCAGGGTAGCTACCTTTGAACCGCTTGCTGCTGCGGCAGTCATCAAGAAACGATCGCCTTCACTAAAACCAAGTCCTGCGTAACCAAGAGATTTGATCTTCAACTTACCGTCTGAAGTGATCTCGCGGAGGCTAGCCGGAACACTGTACTTAACGAATACTGCATCGTGTGCTGACTTAACACTGTTATCTGTGTAAGCGAACTCCATCTTTGATGGAGCTAATAGTGTGTAAGTTCCTGCCGATGCGCCCTCCAGTACAACAGTAACAACTGAATCATCACTTATTGCGTCGCATGCAACGTATGCAATTGTGCCGTCAGATGCGGTATCAACTTGTGAATCACCAATCTTTACACTTGCAACTGCGCTCTTTGCAGTCAATGCATAGCACTTTCTGCCGTCCAAATGATCTGGGCCACTTGCAACAATGCTTACACCGGTAAATGCCTCAGCATCCGGGTAATCGAGAGTTGAGTTTGCAATCTCTACAGTCTCAATAAGGATCTCTCCGTCATGAACGACCTGTGTGCCAAGACGTACGCCGAAATCACTGATACTTGCTACTTTGTCCCAACCGCGGGTCGCTACATCCATAACTGTGATGTCACCGTTGTCGAGCATAGTATCGTCAAACTTCATAAGCATCTTGTGAACGTCGTTGTCGCCGTTGAAGATGAGATCAAGTGATAGATATGCACCGTTAAGATCCTTGAAGTAAGGTAGGGTAACACCCTGGTATTTCTGAACGAATCCGCTGTTTGCGTCTGCTGCAAGAGTATCCAGAGTATCAATAGTATTACCGAATGCATCCTCGATAGTTGGCTTCAATGCAACGTTCGCGCCATCCACAGTGAAGTAGCGTTTTAGCTCTTCAGTAGAAGCAATAGCTGCATCAAACTTTCCACGGAATACATATGCCTCAACGAAGAAGTCAGATACGAGCATATCCTCATAACCTTCGAAGTACTCAGGCATCTCTGTACCGGCGTTTGCATACCAGCTCTTGATAGTAACATCATATCCCTTGGGTGCGAAGCTACGTAACACTAAAGTACATGAGGTCTCCTTAGAATCAGCAGCGGTGATTACGTAGTAACGATCAGTGCTTGCCTTTTGAGCATTTGTCAACACCTTATCGTGAAGACCATCTGGATCTAATGACCAGAAGCGTGCAGTGTTGTATACGTTCTCGATACGCGTTCTACCCTGAGTAACTGCCAATGTGCTTGATACAGGATTACCTGCAGCATATACAACGTTATCGCACTCTTGACCGCTTACTGTCTCATATGCAAACTTCTTGAGGTTCAATACAAGAATAGGACCGCCTTTGAGTGCTTGTAGTGCGTTGCGATGGAAGAATACACCGCGCTTCTCGAGTTTCTTGCTGATGTTACCGTAAATCTTTATGAAATCGGTCTCATTATCTACGTATACAGGCGTATTGAATGGGCCTTTTTCAGAGTAACCTACAACAAGACGAAGAGTTTCAGCCTGTTGAGGGGGCATCTGAGATTTGTCCCAAACAAATCTATATATACCTGCAGATTTGATCTTTGCTAGATAATTAGGTAAACTCATTTTTCTTTTCATTTATTTACTCATATAATAAAAAATTACAAACCCAGCTTTTAGTACCTGTGTTTGATAACGAATTAACGAATTATACCTTATTATAAATTTATTAAATTGTGGACTAATATGAATGTATGTAATCTATTCAAGGAGTTGACAAGAGACACCGGAAACTTCTTAATGTTCGAACAATATGCAGAAGACTTGACACGATATCTTGCCCAGCATACAACAGCTCAAGTACAACCTTCACGCTTCTTGGTGCTGGACATCGATTATACCCAGATACAAAAGCACTCATTCGGTAACGATCTCAATAAGGTCGTTCCTAATGTTATTCAAAACTACTATGAGAATGCATGTGCTTACTTTAAAGCAAATAGCGAAGTATTTGGTGATGATGGTTATACACCAGAAATCAGTCGCAATGCGTTCTGGGATGCACTAAAAGATGCTGGACTACTACATTTCGAAGAGTTCACAACTAATGCTACTACGCTGCTTGATGCTAATGATGAGCCGGTAGCCAGTCCTCCAACAGGACTCAAGTGGTTTACTGAACTCAAGTACCGCGGTGACATTAACATCCATAGCTATACAGAGGAGGATAATATTGGGTATAATGAGGTATACTGTTACATCCCGAGTGCCGCACCTGCACACCGTTATGGTGTTAAGCTCAATTCTGACGTATTAACTTTGAAATACGACAGAGAGCTTGTAATGGGCTACACTCAAGAGGATCAATCATTCAGCGGTATCCTAGACCTGAGAGTAGATAGCGAATATGAATACTCATACAGCGAAGTTATATCTTTCTACAAATCACTGGAAGATGGCGGTGGAGATTTGGAATCTTACAAAACTGAAGATACTAACTTTACATTCAACACAATCGTTGTGTTGTACGATGTAGTGGCCGAAGACGGAACTATCTATAAAGATATCCCGATGGGCATGTACATTACTGGCAAGTTCGATGGCAATACTCTCCCAAAGATTACTAAGTATGTGAGCAATGATGATATCTATGGCGCTGGTACAAGCTATGGTCTACGTATTAGTACTAAATTCAATGTGACCCCTAATGCTACTTATATCAAGGAGATTTCAATCAATAATGATGATTATAATTCCGATTTCATCCGAGCTCTATCTTCATTCTCAGAGTCTCAGAAGAAAATGAATGATGTATTGGCAAGTGTAGAGTCTAATAACTTGGCCGTTAGAAATCACTTGAGTAATTTCAAAAACTACCGCACAAATATACCTTATCCGGTTCAAATTGGCAACAAGAAGTACTGGTTTGTTAATGGTAAGAACACAAATGCCACATTACAAGGTGCAGAAGGTCTTCAAGGCGTTACCGGCGAGCAAGGTCGCGATGGTAATCCTGGACAACCTGGCCCAACGGGTCCTCGTGGATATACCGGTATACAAGGCGTCACTGGTATACAAGGCGTTACTGGTTTGCGCGGTATAACTGGTCTTCAGGGTGTTACTGGTGCTAAGGGCGCTCAGGGAGATGTAGGTCCAACTGGTAGATCGATTCAATGGGCTAAGTCAGACAAAATTGAGCTGATCGATGATGATATCAACACACTCGGTCTTCAGCTTAACGACAATGTTATTGCAGGGGATGGATTTATCTGGGAAGTAACTGGTGTGGTTGGAGATTTGCATATTAGCCGCACCAATAACTGTATCATGGGTGCGACAGGACAACGCGGCCCTCAAGGCACCTCGGGTGGTACAGTAAGCGTAGAAAATACATTGCCTGACGGAACGCTTATAGCAACTGTTGTTGTAGATGATGGTGAGACCGAAACAGAATACCCAATTCGCGTAGATCAAACAAGTATTAGCGGACATATATACGATCCGGAAAATGATTCGTTGGCCGAAGGTACTATCCCGGAGTTTACTGAGGTGGTTCATCATGAAGATTCAGATCCGGAAGATAGCTCTGACGACTCATACGATGAAGAAGTGGTTACTGAGGTACCTCTCAACGAAGCATCTGGGTTACGTTCTCATGCTGAGGGTATCGGGACGGTAGCTCATAATGAGGCCGAACATGCACAGGGTAAATTCAATATGTCTAACGAAAATACCATACATAGCATTGGTATTGGAACTGCAGATGATCACCGTGCTAATGCAGTGGAAGTACTATCAAATGGAAATGTATACATCGCGGGCATTGGGGGTTATAATGGAACAAATATCAGTAGTTCTAATGTAAAATCTGTGCAAGAAGTAATTACCAATTTGATCACAACGATTTCTGATTTAGCATATTTAACTCCAGAGCAGATACAAACATTATTTGATGCAAATCCTTAAAAAAATTAAATAAAAAGCAGATGATATTATGGAGATAGGCGCTACTGGCTATCGTATGATGGGTTATACTGGTGTAGACCAATATGATAAACTCATCAAAGAATATATTAAAGGTCGCGGGATAACTGGAGTTCAAGGTGCAACAGGTCCAGCTGGTATCCAAGGTGTGACTGGTGAGATGGGAAGAGGTTTTCATATAGATCGTACTTACCCATCTATATCCACAATGCTTGGTGCAACTGGTGTGCCTGTTGGTGATTTTGCCATGATTGTTACGGATTCGCTAACCGATCCTGATTATGGTAAGGTTTACATGAAAACTGAGACCAATTGGGCATATCAAGTAGACATGTCAGTAGTTGGTATCACTGGTATCATCGGACCTACTGGAAGGCCAGGTGATCAGGGTGTTACTGGTCTCCGTGGAGAAACCGGTCCAATCGGTTTGCAAGGTGTAACCGGCGAGATTGGCCCTATGGGTGTTACTGGTCTCCGTGGAGAAACCGGTCCAATCGGTTTACAAGGTGCAACCGGCGAGATCGGTCCTATGGGTGTTACTGGTCTCCGTGGAGAAACCGGTCCAATCGGTTTACAAGGTACAACTGGTTTGCAAGGCGTAACAGGCAAGCAGGGATTGCAAGGTATTACTGGTCAGCGAGGTTTGCAAGGTGTAACAGGTTTACAAGGTGTAACTGGCTTGCAAGGCGCGACAGGCATCCAAGGTGTAACCGGTTTACAAGGTGAGCCTGGTGTAACTGGTTTGCCAGGATTTAACGGTGTAACAGGTTTACAAGGTGTAACTGGCTTGCAAGGTATAACGGGTTTACCAGGATTTAATGGAGTCACTGGTCAGCCAGGTGTTCAGGGTGTAACGGGTATCCAAGGTGTAACTGGTAAGAACGGACACAGCCCAGTTGTATTTACGGTGACACAAAGTCAATTTGAACAGGCTGGCCCAACTGGATCAATAGGGGATAATGGTTTTTATATAAACAACAGTATACTATTTGCAAATCCACAAAATGGAGATTGGATGCTCATCGAAGGTTATATATATATCTTTGATAATAGCATTTCAGATAGATCATTATGGGTAAAATCTCAATATGTGGTAGGCACACAGGGTGTGACTGGTCCGATTGGCGTTCCCGGTGTAACTGGAGCTAGAGGACCTGCAGGTAGCATAGTTGGTGTAACGAGCACATTGAGCGGCGGAAATTTGATAGCAAAAATCATTGTAGAAAATGAAAGTGAAACTATTGAATATCCGATATACACAGATCGAAGCGACGGTTGCAAAGGTCACATATATGATGATGGTAATGATTCACTAGCAGAAGGTGTAAAGGGCTCAACTCATACCCCGATTAACGTCGCATCTGGATTACGATCACATGCAGAGGGTATTGGTGTAATAGCCCACAACGAAGCTGAACACGCTCAAGGTAGATATAATGTATCAAATGAAAACACTATCCACTCAATTGGTATCGGGGAAAATGATAGTGAACGGGAAAACGTAGTGGAGGTATTATCCAATGGTTCTGTTTATATCAAAGGCGTGGGAGGATACGATGGTACTAATCCGAATAATACGAACACATTACAACAATACGTTGCAAAACCAGTTGTAACGGTGGAAGATGTGATTGATTTATTAAATGAAGATGAATAATTATGAGTAACTATCTAAAAATTATATTGACCGGTATCAAAGCCTGGGTAGATATCAAGCTCGAAGACATATCTTATATCACAGCAAGTCATCTCAATTCACTGAATGATCGTGTGGAGAACGTCGAGAATATCTTTGGTGATACAATTGTAGAATCTGGATACTCAGAACGAGCACTATATACAGATCATGAAATAGATGGTGATATTATGGCTACTGGTAAAACATTTAAGTGCGGGAGTAAGATATCATTGTTTATTAAAAACGCAGACACATTAGAAGGACAACAAGATGTGTATTATGTTCTTCCATATGCCCCAGATAACAGCTACTTGAGTATTGTTGATAATCATGGGTTATATGAATCCAATGGGGTACAATTCAAGGTAGTATTCACTACACAGACGATTGACAATATTATATATGATGTGATCAAATTAAACCGGTATGATAATGGCAGTATTGTCAATTGGGGATCGAATCAATCAGTATCGTTTAACATAGATTATATATCAGAAACTATATAATTAAATGCTATTCAATAATAGATATGCATTTGATTATTATAATATTGAATAAAAAATACAAACATGAAAGAATACTTAAAAAAATTTGCTAGTGCTTCTGCAGCAGATAACTACCCAATAGCATCTGTTCCATTTGCCACATCAGTTGCTGAAAATCCAATTCAGAATTTGGTCTGCAACAGAAAAGGTAAGAAGCTTGTCAACGTATCTGGAATAGTACAAATCCAGAACGCCATCCCTGACATGATTGACTTGGGTCTCTCTGTTCGCTGGGCATCATTCAACGTCGGCGCATCTTCTATCGGGGAGTATGGTTCATACTTCGCATGGGGCGAGACAGACGAAAAGTCCAACTACGAGTGGGGTACTTATGAGCATGCCAATGGTGATTATAACAAACTTACCAAGTATTGCCCAACAGATAAAACTGATTATTGGGATGGAGAGGGTTCACCAGACAACAAGCTTGTTCTCGATGCAGCGGACGATGTAGCAACACAAGCATACGGGTCTGATTATCGCATGCCTACTATTGCTGAGATTGAAGAGCTTATTGCGCTTCCAAACAAATGGGCTACTGTCAATGGTGTAAAAGGTCGTGTATTCGTTAGCGAAAGTCAAACAGGCGTTAGTGAGGGTGACTTTAGTATTGTAGATGACCCAGGCCTTTACTTCTACGATGCCGATCAGGATTTTGAAATGGCAGTTTCAGACTATCTTTCAGCTGATGCATTAAAATACATCACCAGTATTGATGAGTTAAACGCTATTTTAACTGATACATTTGCATATCAGGAAGGTTATGAAGGTCAAGCAGATGTGACTACTATGTTGTTCAAGGACGAAGAACATACTATTCTTGCAGTTGCTGGAACAGACTATACATTTGGTACTTTCCCGGCATTCAACGCAAGCACTATGTTGTTTATCCCAGCAGCTGGCTACTTCAATGGTGCGTCTGTCTACTACAGTGGTGACGGCGGCTACGTTTGGTCTTCTTCGCTCGATTCGGACTATCCCAACAACGCTAGGTACCTCTTCTTCGATAGTGGCAATGTCGACGCTATCGACAACAATCGTTACTACGGCTACTCGGTTCGCGCTGTGAGAGTTTATGCTCAGAATTAACGAAAACTAACGAAAGATAATAGAAAATGAGATTGTGGCCAGAGGCGGTTTCGAAGACCGCCAAGAAGCCACAATCTAAAAACAAACAAAAAAATACAAAAATAACAATCATATATGATAGCAGAACAATTTGTTCAGAACATCCTCATTGGTGTTCGTAGATGGGTCAATGGTAAGATTGAGGAACTCTCTTACGTAGTATCTAGTCATATCAACGAGCTGACAGATAAGTTAAGTACATTGACCGGCCGCGTAACCACAGCAGAGACCAAGCTTAGTGGAATCGAAGCGGGTGCGCAAGTCAACGTTATTGAGACCATCAAGGTGAATGGTACAACTGTTACGCCAGCCGGAAAAGCAGTAGATATTACCATCCCAGCTGCAACAGTAACTGGTGTTAAGTCTGGTGAGAAGATCCTCGGATTGGACGGTACAGAGCTCACCTCTACACTGTCTTTGAACTATGATTCTTCTAGCTCAAAGATCCAGCTCAAGGGTAAAGAAGGTACACTTGTAAGCGAGATTGATGCCACAGACTTCATCAAGGACGGTATGCTCGATTCCGCTAGCGTACACACTCGTAAGACTGTTTCTGGTACGGCTTCCTGGACTCCTGCACTCCCATCAGGCGTGACTGAGCCATCTGGTTGGACTAAGTCTAACGACGGTACTTATATCGTTCTTGTTTGGAACACTGATTCAGGCAAGTCAGCAACCTTCGTAAACGCATCTTCTCTCGTTGATGTCTATACAGCCGGTACTGGTTTGACATTGAATGATCATGAGTTCGAACTCAATGCTGCCAGCTCAAGTGAAATCGGTGGTGTTAAGGTAGCAGCTGCAGCAACTTCTGGTTTGACTCTTGGCAGTGATGGTTCATTGAGCATTGCAGCTCCAGCCGTAGCAGATGTTATTTCATTCCTAAACGATGACAGCTCAGATCCAGTAGCGTAAGCTCTGGATCTGACAACAAAATAATTGTTTGAGATTATGAAAGAATTTATTAAGAAATTTGCTAGTGCATCAGCAGCAGACAACTATGCCATTGCATCTATCCCATTCATGACCAGTGTTGCATCTAATCCAGTTCAGAATTTAGTTTGCAACCAAGCTGGAATGAAATTGGTTAACACAGCTGGTATCGTTTCAGTAGTTAGCGGATATGCTCCTGCTCCTACTATGGTCGATCTCGGCTTGACTTCTGGTAACCTCTGGGCAGCAACTAACGTAGGTGCTACTCCTGGTGAGACTGCAGAGTCTTACTATGGCGACTACTATGCATGGGGTGAAGTAGAGACCAAGTCAGATTACAGCTGGGCAACTTATACCCGTCATAGCAATGGCAGTTATGTTTCTGGCAGCTTTACTAAGGCATTTACTAAGTATGTTCCAACTGATAAAGAAGCCGATTATTGGGCTGGAGAAGGATCAGCCGATAACAAGCTTGTTTTGGATGCAGTAGATGATATTGTAACCGCTACTTATGGTTCCGGTTATGTCATGCCAACCATTGATGACATCCAAGAGCTTATTGATGAAACCGATAACGAGTGGGTAACTGACTATAACGGCATCACTGGGTTGAATGGACGTAAGTTCATGAAGAAATCTGATCATTCAGTATTCATCTTCATCCCAGCAGCTGGCTACTTCGATGGTACGTCTGTCTTCGGCGCTGGTGGCGGCGGCCGCGTTTGGTCTTCGTCTCTCGGTTCGGACTATCCCGGCAACGCTAGGCGCCTCTACTTCAATGGTGACGATGTCCGCACTAGCGACGGCGGTCGTTACAACGGCCTCTCGGTTCGCGCTATTCAGAGAGTTTGATGCTCTTCGAAACATAGCGAAACATTCGAAATGTGGTGAAAATGCAGCCCGAAGCTGCAAAATCACCACATTTTTTATCTGTATATACTAAAGGTGTTCGGGCATATACTTATATTAACACATGACGACATTAGAGAAAATTGAAATAGAACGAAAACGGGATTCTGAAAATCTAAATAAGATAATCTTGTTTAGAGATGGAGGATCACCATGGTATACTGCTTTTGAATGGTCTGCCTATCTTTTGGAGTTTTATCCGAATCAACTTGATGAAAACAAACGTCTCAAGCCAACACGCCGAAGAATTAAAGATTCAGAAGATACGTTTATAAAAGTAGGATTCCAGCTCCCGTCGCTCAATAAGTACGTTCCAGACATTGTCGTCAATGATGTGTCTGAAGAAGTTATTGAAATCTCCATAAAACCTTTTATCCAGGTAGATATAAACAATTACATGGATATGCTATCTGAATGGAAGTCTTCAGTTGAGATAAAAATTGATAAGAAAAACACTCAAAACAACACAGAAAATAAGCAATCAAACAAATCAACAACACTGTTCACACAGCCATCGTCATTCCTAACGATTATGAAAGCTATCATCTCATACGATACGCACAATAGAGATGAAGAAGAGCTTCGAGAGTTTATCTTGGGTTTAAAAATGAGATGTGCTGATTTAATTTGCTGATCGGTTCGTGTAAGAGCATAAAACTCATAGGTGTCTCGTCAGGGAGTTACTTCTTTGAAAATAAATAGTTATTGATCTGCGACATTTTTCGCTTTTCAGTCAATCAGGTAGGCACCGTCTAAGCTGGCAACTTCAATGGTACGTCTGTCAACAACACTGGTGACAACGGCAACGTTTGGTCTTCATCACTCAATTCAGACAATCCCAACAACGCTAGGAACCTCAACTTCAATAGTGACAATGTCAACACTAACAACAACAATCGTTACAACGGCAACTCGGTTCGCGCTATTCTAGCATTTTGTGCTAATACTCAAATGATACCATATAAGCTCACAAGAGAACAATTGTTGTTTGATTTGTTTATTGCGTTTTATGATGCTGCAAAACATAAACATTCTAAACCGTACGTCAAATTTTTCAAGAAAGACTTATACAACAATTTAGTCAAACTTCGTGATGACCTATACGACCGAATCTATGAAGAAGAGTCATCCACCTGCTTTATTGTAAATCTCCCAAAGAAAAGAGAAATTTTTGCAGCCAATTTTCGAGACCGCATCGTTCAACACCTCTATTTCAATTATACCCATGAGATGTTTGAGCGAGAGTTCATTCTAGATACGTATTCATGTATCAAAGATCGAGGTACTGGTTTTGGTATAGAACGCCTAGTGCATCATATTCGATCCGAATCCAAAGACTGGTCTATTCCTTGCTATGCATTAAAGATAGATATCTCTGGATATTTCATCCATATTCGAAAAGATATTCTATTGAAAATCGTTCTCGAAGACATTGATAAATTCGAGTATAAAATTGCATATGGCGATAAGCAATGGTGTGAAATATTGGATTTTGAATTTATCAGATATCTTACTGAAAAGATAGTGATGGTCGATCCAACGAAAAAGTGTAAGATTAAATCCAAGAAATTCGAATACAATGGCCTTCCAGTTCGTAAATCACTATTCTTTATAAATAGACTCTGTGGGATTCCTCTTGGTAACATCACTAGCCAATTGTTTTCAAATATCTATCTGAACAGACATGACCAATTTGTCAAGCGGGTACTTAAATGCAAGCACTACGGCAGGTATGTGGATGATTCGTACTACATATCAAAAGACAAGCAATTCCTTTTAAGTCTTGTTCCAAAAATGACAAAGTTCCTCAAAGAAGAATTGGATTTAGATGTCAACCAAGGAAAGACTCAACTCATTGAAGTCAAATATGGCGTAGAGTTTCTCGGTGCATTTATCAAGCCATTTCGTATCTATGCTTCTAATCAATCTATACGACGAATGAAACTCCAGATGAACCTGGTTGCTCAAAATAGTTATGATAAGATACACTCGAACATATCAAGAATGGGAATGCTGAAACATTATCGAGAATATAATACCACTCTTAACATGTTCTGTGACATCAAAAAACCGACACACTAATGCCGGTTTTTTATTTCTTCCTGCACTTTTTCATATATTGCCCTATATAGCTCGCGGTTTTTCTGTAATATCAACTGTTTCATCAGTGGAAGAAATTGACGTTTCTGACTCCCCAGGTGTGTAAAACCTATCTTGTCTTCCCAGTCTTTACTAGATGGGAAATTTATAATTATCGGTTTATATGAGCAATCATTGCATTCAACAATCTTTTCTAAGAAGTGTTGTTCAGTGATAAGATCAGGCCAAGTGGAGCCAAAATCGACATCTTTCAATAGATTCATATGATAGAAATACTGCTCCACATACTCGTCTTTCAAATCTTGATTGTTGATCTTGAGCAAAGATGTATTAAAGTATTGTAGTTCAGATATCTTTGGAAGATCATATTTCAACCCAGGTACATTCATTTTTTGAAACAGATCCTCAAAATACTCTTTCTGTGTGCTATAGGTTTTGCTCGGTTTCAGGTTCATAATGTAATCATTTTTCTCAATAAATGAGAACATTACATCCTGTTTTGCCAATCTAATAATATCGAATACTCGCCTATCTATCAATATGGTATCACCATCGATAAGTATATCACCCAGTCCACATTGTTGCAAAGCATAGAACTTAAATGATGCAGCGAAATGAGGAGTCACATTGATATCATTCAAAACGATTATTTCATCATATGGGATGCATGACATTAGTTCTTTGCCTCGTTCGTCCGTGAATAATTTTATCTTATGTCCAAATTTCTTGACAAACATCGCCGAGCATCCATAATCCCACAGTATGTTATTTAAAGACTCTTCGAAATCGGCAAATTTATTCCCATATAGAGGTTCTGAATAAAATGTATGTATGAACGTCATATTAGTACAATCTAAACTTTTTTGATTTAACAAGCGATCTTTTTAAAAATAACATACACATCATTTTCACCGAGATCTTTTGTTAAAACTTAAATAAACAACAAATAAAACAATTTTTACAATTCACCACACTCTATAAAATGGGTGTGGTGAATTTCGTTATCTCGAATTTAGAACTTCGATGTATGTTATCTCGGTATATCAGCTTGGTATTGATGACACCATCGAAGTTCTTGTCTTCAAACTCCGTGTGTGATATAATGAATATCGTCTGATTATCCCGAATGTTTTCTTTCAGTACCTTACAGATTAGCTGTCTGAGATCCGCATCCATATTACTTAACAACTCATCTAATAGGCATACATTGAAATTAGAGCTACTCATAATAGTCTTTAGTACACCTAAGATGATGGATATATCGACTATCTTTAGCTGACCAGTTGATAGGGATGAAATTGAAATTGGCTGATTAAACCCTTGCAAGTTGACACTGCACTTGAAGTTATCATCAAATACTACTATATATGGTAACTGCAACTGTGATGTGTAGTAACCAATATTTGTATTCAATAATGGGATGAACGAAGACATAATCTTATTGCGGATGTCCGATGAGAGGATATCTATCAGCTCGTTCCACTGCTGCTCATCTGCCTTGAGTGTGTCTAGTTCCTTATTCTCGTCTTTCAAGTCCTTTTTCAGCTTGGTTATCTCACCTTTGTTGATTTTGGCACGCTTTTCCTGTTCGATAAGGCGTGTTTTCTGCTTATTCAACTCATCGCGCTCGGAATTGTACATTACTAAGTCCGTATTGACAAGAGCAACCTCATTATTCTGTTCAGTACGCCTGTCTTTAATCTGCTTGTCGATCATCGCATACTGTTCTAGGAGCGCCTCCTTTTCTCTCTTTTTGATCTCTAATTGAGACTGGTCAATAGGCGCGCCACATGTCGGACATTTACCTTGTTCAATAAACTTGATTTCTTTGGCCTTATTAGTACCTAAGGCCTTGATCTCAGCCAGTTTCTGATTGAGTTCTCCTATTTCCTTACCGTATCTGGTATTGATTTCAAATATCTTATTGTTGCATTGCTTGATCTGGGCATCCTTCTCTACAATATCAGCCGTAACTTTATTGAGATCACCTTCAATACGGGCCATCTCGGATATCTGCTCTATTTTGTTGATCTGAGATGTAATAGCATATATTTGGGAGTTCTTTTCATTCATACTATTACGAACTAATGTACGCTCATTTTTGCAGCGATCCACGTAGTTTGACAATATATAGAAACCGAATACCTGATCTAAGAACTGCTTGGAGTCCTGCGTGTTAAGGGTTGCTAATGATTTGAACCCATTGAAAGATATGATACACAACAACTCCATAGTGATGCGAGATATATCATAGTATTCCTCCGCAAGCTGGTGCTGAATGTCTCGCTTATTTGTCGCAACCATTTCATCACCGTCAATTTCTACATACGTAGGTGAGGCACTGCTTTGACTGATAACACGCTTGATATATATGCTGTGACCTCTGGAAGTACACCATACCTCGACGCAAGCGTTTTTCTCGCCCCATGAGATGAGTGCACTGTTATTCTTACCACGCACATCACCAAACAGGCCAAAGATGATTGCCTCACCAATAGTAGTTTTTCCAGCACCAACCGGACCATTGATTCGCCAAAATCCATTTACTTCCTCAAAGTCAATTGTAAGTGGATCATAGATGGATTTGAATCTCTCTATTCTGATTTTTTGCAAATACATAATGTATCAATATATGGAAGAGCTCCATACTATTTAGACAAAATATCAGTCAGCCCTTGTATAAGTCGCCGGTTGTATGTATCCGGTTCTTGCACATTGTCACATACACATAGGAAATCATGTTCCGGTTTAGTTACTATATTGAACAACTGCTCTGGTGTGGTGTCCTTGTACTCGATATATGTATAATCGAGTTTTTTGAGGGTGCACATACCGGAAAAGTACATATAATCTGCAAATAGGTATTGATTGAAATTCTTATTAGTTCTTACTCTTGACACTGACTTATCCAATACATTATCTGCTCCTTCCCATACCTGTTCATACGCCTGCTTACTCTGCATAGTGCAGATATGATACGGCATGATGTAATCCTCTGCTGGTTCGAAACCATTTAACATGCGAGCCAGGTTGGATCCATTCTTACAGTGATGCCTGAACTTATTGAGAGGATCCTTCTTACATCTCTTAAATGCACACACTGGTTTACCATTGAAGAATGCAGTTTCATCTACAGGACGAATTGGAAACATATCGTCATTGAAGTATATGAAATAATCAGCCAAACCAGGTATCCGATATAAGAACATCTCAATCGTTGTTGAGTTGAACGTTGGGAGGTACTTTTCAGGGATAAACTGATCATGTGTAATGACAATGGCGCGATTCGTTTGAAGCTGCTCTTTGTTGCTGACTACGACATATATATTATTTATCCAAGGCATAAACCTCCGAATGCATTCAATCTGGAGGTGTATAGTGCCGAGTGGTTTATATCGACATGCATTGATCAGGTTGCAATCAAACGTCTTGATGTAATTTGCCAACCAGACTTGCTCATACATATCAACGTATGTAATAACTGCATCTATTTTCATACAGTAAAAATAAAGGTTCTTGAATGTGTTTTCAAGAACCTTGTAATAATTTTAATGGTTGATTAACTGTTAAAGAATGTATGCTTTGTTACCACATACACTTACGAAGTGATCGCCGTCGCTTAGTCCAACTAGTACCCAGTTTTCACCAACAACGTTGCGATTTTCGTTCAGAGCCTTAGCTACATCAGGTTGCTTGAAGCAATCCATGATATGGCGAGCGTCGTTATCCGTTGTAAGGAAACGAAGATTCATTGGAACGCGTGATTCGGAGCAGCATGCACAATCCGGGCAGGCCATGATCTTAGCTTCTTGCTCTTCGGGCATCTTCTCTAAGATGTAAACAACGTCGCCATTGAGAACGTCATAGTGACCCTTCAGACCGTTGTTATAGAAGAATGTACAAGGAGCACCGAGACCGGAATCCATGAAGTTGATACCGCTATAGAATGGTGAGTATAAGAAGTTATCAAACTTACGCTTGTCTTTTATAACACTACCAGTGATAACGTGTCTTCCATCCGGGAGCTCTGACATGCGGGTATCATTAGCAATTGAGTACACATTGTTGTAAGCTCGGCAGACGGCACATTGGGTTGGTACCTCCGGCGCGATAGGTGTATACTCAAATTTTGCGACACCCTGTGCAATCAATTTGCTAAATTTATCCATGCACGCTACTTATTTTCCGAATGACTTGTTGAGAATGCCAACGAGTTCGCCCCATTCTCCGGCGTCTGCTTTGTCCTTGTTGTCTTTGAGAATACCATCAATAGTATCTTTCATCTTCTTCTCATCGAGTTTGTCACCGAACACCTCTTTGAATTTGTTTTCAGCATAGTCGCGGAAGGACTTTTCATCCTTGATTGACTCTTCAGCCTCGTTGACGTTGAGTTGCTCCATGAGGAATTGAGTTAGATCTTTCATATCGTGTCTAATGTTTATTTCTTATATAATAAATTATGCCTTGTAATCATTGTATAGATTTGACAAATCAATCAAGTGTTCTACAATGACTGTTTTGTCCATCTTGTTAAAGTTCTCCGCTGGGAAGATGCAAGATAGGAATCTAATTGCCATGCTGGTTTGACTCTCAACCAAACTCTCAATCAATTGATTATCTGCCAAGCACTTTGTTATATCTTCTTTCTCTGACTCGTTCAGCGACTCGGATGCATAAGATATAGCACGATTGAATGTCTCTGCAGTGTCAAAACGTGTCAGCTCTTCCAATAAAACGAATACCTCATCTGCAAGGATAGCAGCCTTAACACCTTCACGAGATAGATCGGTGCACTCTTTGATAGCATTGACGAATGCCTGACACTCGTACAATCCACGGAGCTTAGAAATGATAGCACGTGACTTAGCATCCTTCTTGTACAGGAATGTCAATATTTTATTGATAACTGAGTTGCGAATGTTACCCTCAGACATACCGTAAGACTTTGCGATATCCTTCGATTTCTCTTTCTTACCATAGAAGTCCTTGAGGCCGAAGTAACGGTAGAAGATATTGCAATCACGTGAAGAGAACTTGTTGTCGATGATCTTGTATAGATCCTCCAAGTACTCATCAGCGCGCTTTTCCACACCATGATCGATGTGTCTGTGATCATCCTCTATGCCGAGGAACGCCAGGTGGTCTTGGTCAAATTCATCATCATTTGAACCAATGATAGAATCGATAGATACTCCGTCTAATTCATCACCGTGATGCTCTTCTGCCCAGGAGTTGGTGCCTGATAGAGTATGGCCGTTTTCTGTGCGGTCGTGTTGAATCGCTTGCAAGATACAATATCCGACATACGTTTTCAGATTGCCTTTGGATGGGTCATACTTATGCAGTGCATTTGCCAAACCTTCGTAGCCTGCTGCGAGAAGGTCATCAAAACTCATCCATCCAACGTTTTTCTTACGTTCTTGATCCGCAATCTTATACACCAAAGGGGCGTACATTTTCGCGGCAGCATTTTTACCCTTTTCTGTACTCAGGTCAACTAATAGATCATCAGCACGCAACGAACCATTAACGATTCCTTCATATGACGCTTGATCCATGCACTGAGGCATAAGATTGATGAGATTCTTGAGTTTCTTGAGTATCTTCTGGAGGTCGATAAAGTCAGCCACTGCATGGCCTTTTATATCAGCCATGTCAGCTAAATCGGTTTTATTACCGTTCATCACCTTATCCAATTCCTCGGATGTATATAGTTCCAGGTTAGCAGTTAACTGGACGGCATCCTGCACATTGCGAGGCAACTTCTTATTCGCCTTGCTAATAAAATCTCGGAGAAGTATTGGCGTTAGTTCAAATTCTTCTTTAGATTGGGATGCCTCTAATAGTATTTGACTAAATTTACGCATGTCGTTATTTATATTTAATATAATAAGTACTCGTAATATGATAATATACAATTTCATTAAGTACCTAGTCATGTACATTCAGTACTACAAGGCACTGCGAACTGCTTACAAAGATGAGAATCTCGTAAAGCGTCTTGGTGAAACACTGGATATCAATTTTAAAGTAGACTGGATAGGTCGCATCTATGGCATATTTAACCCCAACCTTAAGAATGGTAAATTTGATGTGAATAACCCGATATACTCATACAATGAAAGAGGGTTAGACACAGAGGATTTTGTCAAGGTATATATCATGACCAAACTTAATGCCATTCAAACATTTGTAGACACTAACACGCTATTTGAATTAGTAGGCTATGAGATTAGGCGCCTGGATAACTATGACAATTTCCTTTTCATTATCAAACCGCTGCCGTATGATAATTTAGTCAAATGGACTAAACTTTTGCCCATACCATTGACTATTATTGTTGCAGCTATAGCAGTATTGATCATTTTTCTTTAAAGAAAACCTCATGAAACATTATATTAACTAAAAATATACGTATATATGGATAAGAATTTCCTACAGACTAAGTCACTCGAAGAAGTGGCAGCACAATTCGATGACGAACAAGAAAAGTTATCTGAAGTAGTATCGAAGATCGAGGACATCGCCGAGCTCGAGAAGATGGAGCAAGAGAACATCGAAGAGCAGAAGATGGTTAAGGAGTATATCGACAATCGTACTTATGAACTCCAGAAGAGTGTTGAGTTCGACGGTGAGAAATACACCGTGAAAGACGTCGTTGCAAAGATCATCTATTTCCTCAACAAGAAAGAGGTAGAGTGGAAGTTCACTCGCGGCATGCTGGAACTTGTCAAGTTCTGGAAGTCAGAGAACCCAACTATCATCGCCTACGGTGCATACGATTCTACACTCCGCTTGCTCAATCAAGTCATGTACAAAGGTTATTCCGAGTGGCGTGACATTAACGTGGTTAACGAGTACCTCCGCACGGCACATGGTGACTATTCAAAGGATACATCCTGGGTATACTCACTGGCTAACAAGCACAATACCATTCTCGACCGTATCGACCAACTCAAGAAGCTCCAAGCTGAACTGGACGGCGACGGATCTGACAAGGATGGTGTCAAAGTTGAGGTGAAGGAAAAAACACCGGCTACCCCAAGAAAGAAAAAAGCTGAATAAGCGCATTTCGTTCGAGTTTAATAAGAGATCTCCCATTGGGCTATATAAGTCATAGTTCAATGGGAGATCTTCTGTTATATCAATTTTATATAATTTTGGTTTGCAGATTTATTATATAAGTAAATAAACCAAATAAGATGTTACCACATATTCAAAACTCGCTGGCTGGAAGAGACCGAATGGATCCGGCGTATAAGAACATATTTGAGGTGTACTTCACTCTACCAGAGGCACTTCGAGCTGATTTCGGTCAGGACGAAGCACTAATCACAGAGCACGTTCTTTCTATCGAAGGTCTAGGTGCACTAGATGCAGCACCTGAGGCAGCAGAGCAGAAGTTCATGGGTACCGATCGTTCTTACTTGAAGTCTAAAGTTGATAAGACTTCCGCTGATCTTTCAGTTAAGTTCTCTATCAACCTTCGTAAGGGTGTCGATAACTACATCTACAAGCTGTTCAAAGCATGGAGCAAACTCAACTATGATATCAAGACTGGTGAGAAATCCCTCAAGAAGGATTACACTGCTGACTGGTTGAGACTCAAGGTTGGTAACCGTGCAGGCGATGTATATCGCGATGTTACATTCAAGGATGTATTCATCTCAGGTCCTATTGAAGGCGCAAGTGATTCTTATTCATATGACTCAGACGAGATCATGGAGATCACTGTTAAGTTCCGCACCGACTGGTGGGACGACGAAGATCTATAAGTCCAGCCAAAAATCACAAAAAGAAGAGGAGATCACTAAAGATTTCCTCTTTCTTTGTATATAGAGATATAACAATCTAAAAAGAGAGAATATGAAAAAAGCAATGAACAACGCGATCGGTTTGATCAACGCAATGATGGCAACTTGCGTAGGAGCAATGGGCATAGCCCGGGTGAATGGTGACTGTGCAGATGTGTTTAAGATATTCGGAGTGCTGATGTTTATCGCAGCAGTCGTAGGTCTTGCAGTCAACTACATCAAAGTAAATCCGGCAGAATAAAAAAGAGAAGCATTACGCTTCTCTTTTTTGTCTATGTCACATTTGATTAGGTCAATGCTGACTTGCCATCGAATGTAGTATTGTTAAATACATGTGAGAATTTCGGAACCTCCATGATACGCTTGATAGCTGGGCGGTAATCTGGGAAGTCCGCACATGATTTAATTCCATACTTCTGCAACAGAGGCTTGTATGCTGATTCCATAGTTGCATGTTCTGCCTCGGTATTACGACGCTCCCATGTGAACTTGATTGAGTAGATATGCTCTTTGAGGTTGTCTGATAGTACGTCTGCATATACATTCTGGAAGATATTGTAAACATAAGCAACCATTTGGTCGTTGTCAGTTGAGATCAACCAATCAGTCAAGTTGTTAAACTCTTTTTCAGTTGGCAGGTTTTTACCTCCATGAGCACATATAATTAACTGAGCAAGAGGCATTGCAATCTTGCGGAGGTCTTTTGCTGAAATGTTCAATCCCTTACCGCCATTCTGCCATACATCATGAACAGCTTGATCGAAGTTGCCAATACGGCGGATGATTGTTAGGAATCCGAGGAACTGATCGATTGCAGTTGCTGGGATGTACTTATTGAGTGCGCGCGCTAATACATTCTCGGGAATGTTCAATAGCTCGAAGCCTTCCAAGCTACCAGTGTTAGCGAACTCAGCCAAATCGCGCATTGCATTAGTCCAAGCACGCGGCGTACACATCAATGCTGAAGGTTCAGAGGTACCATCACCTGCGCTGTTTGGATCCCAGTAATAGAACTTACCACCAGAGAACTCCTCGGTTTCAGGCATCTCGAGCCACTGCAGTAATAGCGGTGACATATAGTTCTGAGTATCAGCCCACTTACGCCAGCTCTTTACACATGGTTCAAAGTATACGTGTGCGAAACGGTTAGATAGTGCATTACCAATGGATGTTTGACCGCCCTCTTCATCTTGAGGTCTATTGGATGCAACGATGATACACCACCCGGATCCGAGTTTGTAACCGTTGAACTGGCCTTCGTTGATGAGTGGGAGAATTACGTTAAGCACCTGGGGAGTAGCACGAGATAGCTCATCGATAAATAGAAGACCCTTTCCACATGCTTCATCTGATGCTGCATCTACTTCGGGATCACCACATGGCTTGTAAACTGGCATCCAGGTCTTAGGTACATCAGTTGCACGAGTAACGACACTCTTGAACTTCTCACCAATCTTCTTCTTGATCTGGGCGATCTTGTCGTTGACTACATCCAATTCTACATCGATGTACTTCGGAAGTGTGAAGTTATCTGGCGTTTCGTTAGATAACGTCTTACAGATTAGCTGATAACCTTGGAACTCTTTGAACTCATCCAATACAGATTGGAGGATAGCAGTCTTACCAATACCCGGAGCACCCCAAATCATTAGACGGGCTAATTTGCGGTTGTTCAAGTGACGTTTGATCTCTGCCTTCAAGCCTTCACCATCCACAATGATGTTATATTTAGCTTCTGGGTCGTCATTTGCCAATTTCACCTCATTTACATTAGCTGCACCTGTTTCTTCAGCCTCCTTAACAAGTTGCTGCCAGAAATCGATTGAGTTGCCGCTACCATACATCTTGATTGCGCTACCAAGACTGGTTTTAGTTCCAGTTAGACGTTCGCCTTCTTTGTCAAGTTTAACAAATGTATTAGAGTGATCGATGTCACCATTTGCGTATGCCAAGCCCATTGTGTATGCACCTGGGGTAGGCAGCAAACCACCATCTTCACGAACCGGCACGAAATATGATCCGAACTTACCGAATACATTCTTGGCGCCTTGCACAATCTTATCAGCCCACTTACCGAGCAACTCTTTCGCTGAGTTATATGCGCTGAGGATCTTGTCTTTCAAGCCCTCTTCAAGCAAACTCTCATTGATACGCTCGTATACTGAGTGGCTGTTTGCGTAAACTTCAGATATGTTTCTCATATATTGTCTAATTTACTTTAATAATAATAGCGTTGTTTGTATAATTATATCATGATTACTATAGGAGCAGATTTATCAGTCAATTCCACAGGTATTTGTGTGAATCGCGATGGAGTATTTGATTACTACATTATAGCATCCAAACTGACTAAGAAACAACAGGCATTTGTACATCCCAATGTACACATTATTCACTATCAAAAGGACCAGCCGGATGGTGAATATCATGTTAAGGAGGCTATAAAAACAACTAATATCAATCGGATTATCAATGCAATAGACTACATCATCAGGAAAAATCATCCAGATGTAGTTAATATTGAGGGTGTTAGCTTTGGTTCCGTTGGGTCTGCGGCATTGATAGACTTAACTGGATTGAATTATATGCTACGCAAGCACTTGTTGGACCTAAATATTCCTTTTAATATTATATCACCGACTCAAAATAAGAAGTTCGCAACAGGAAATGGATCGGCAGATAAAAATATGATGGTAGATGCTTGGAAACGCTTAGATAGTAATATAAAAGGCATAAACGAAATTAAGATCGACGACTTGGCGGATGCATATTTTCTTTCCAGGTTCGAATTTAGCGAGTAGGTTGCCATTCGTATTATTATTTAAGTAATAAAGATAGAGATGAAATCCGAAAATGTAACAAGCATAGTTTCCAATGCCTTCAATAAATGGGCTGATAAGTGGTGGTTCCAAGTATTGGCGGTCATCGTAGTGATTTATTTACTCGCAGCACCGGTGCTTGGGCCGGTGATCAACAATGTGGTATCTAAGGACTCAATGTCGGAGACCCTTAACACAACGTTAGATAGTCGTGATGCAGCGTTAAGAGAGTCTCACAAACTCAATTTTGAAGTATCTCGCGATGCATATGCGCTGGCCAAGCATAAGATGCAAGAATATCTAACATTAACTGGGGCGGAGTATATTTTCTTATTGGAATATCACAACGGTAATGAGAATATAATGACTGGCATTCAATTCTGCAGATTCGACATCACGATTGAAGTATCTTCCAACACAGCCGCTTACGTACCATTGGAGAAATTCAGAGACGATATTGTTGTGCGATATGATTTGTTACTTTCAGAGGAGCTAAATAGCAACAAGCTATTACATATTAAAAAAGACCAATTTGAGCAAATTGATAAGTATCTCGCCTATCAGCTTCAAACGATCGACGCCCAATCATATGCGGTTTTGAATCTAAAGGACCGCGACGGCAAGGTATTCGGGACTATATTAGTTATAGCAACTGACGAAGAGCGCCTAGACCTTATGGCAGTACGCGATTTAGCTCAAGAGATAGAGACTATTTTCAATAAAAATATATATGTATTGAGATGAATACCAGAAGTTATATACAGAGAGTAATTGAGGAAACAGATAGAAAAGAATCATTCCGCAAGCAATTAACTGCCCTTACAGAGAAGTACGATGTGAAGGGTAACGTATTCGCTATTGGTTATCGTGGTGGATATGTGGAAGTTGTGCAGGGTTACTTGTGTGAAGAGAAGACTTTTGAGTCTCTATCTGAATGCGTAAGAGAGATGAAACCTAATCAGGCCGTACGCATTAACGAAGGCTCATTTATACTCGGAACCGTATACAATATGCTATCTGAGTGCACCGAGGGTAAAGTATTGGACATCGAAAGACTTCAATACATTCGTGAGTAATGGTTAGTCTTAGTGATTTTGTCAAATGTGAGTTTGTGAGAGAGTCTTTGAAAAAGAACGGTGTTCTTATCAAAGACGTTTCTGACGTTAAGGCCTATGTGTTTGATATCGCAGAGGGCGTTCAGAAAAACGCCATATTTGAGAACTCACAATTGAAAGACTATCTATTCGAATACCTCAAAGATAATGATGTTAAGTTTGACATCATCAACTGCAATGCAACCGAAGAGAGGTTCTTTGAGAACTTCGATACAAACAACTTGCGAATATACAATAACGTAGGTAAATGTAAATCACCAGAGATATTGAAAGTCATACAAAATAACTCTGGAATAATTATATATTGATATGAACATACCTTATGTACCAATATCAGGCATGGGATTGCAGATGTTTTCAATGCCTAATAAGCTGATCCTCAAACAACGCCTTGAGAAAACACTCAAAGACGCTGCTACGCAAGCCTTCAAAAGTACTTATTTATATGATAATGCGGATGATGGCAATGAGATCGCAGAAAAATTCGGAGAAGCTATGTCTAAGGCTGCAGGTAACATTGCAACTGCAATAGACGGGTACGTTCGTGGATGTATCAAAGCGCAGTCTATAATGATCGTACCGAAGGGCACACTCATTTCTCCGATGGGACCCGTTACTGGTATGTTATCAACCACTGCAAAAGACGTAGTAGTAAGCTAATATGAAAGAGAATAAACGTTGGGAAGATTACGATACTATCAAATGCCCGAATGGCCAAGTGATAGACATGAATGACCTGTTAGAGCAACAGGAGCGTGCTCGTGCTGCATTAGCGCACTTGGAGCCATTCCTCGGTTCACTAATGGGTAAACTCCGTACTGTATATACATTCCATGTAAAAACACAGGCAACCGATGGATATAACATATTTGTCAATCCTCAGTTTACAGCCAATCTCGATTTTGAAGGCAAAGTGTTTGTCCTCGCACATGAGTTGTGGCACTGTGTACTAGACCATATGCGTCGTGGAAGACAAGCTGGTCACCCCCAGCGCAAATCTAATATCGCTGCTGACCATGAAGTGAATAACACATTGGTTAATTTAGAGTTTATGAAGGAGGCCACTGTTCGCAAGAATAATGCACTTTTGGATCGTAAGTACTCTGATTGGTCTTATGAGAAGATCTATGCTGACAACCCGCCAGATCCAGCTCAAGGTAGTCAGAATAACTCTAAAGAAGCAAATGACGCCAAGAACAATCAAAGCCAGGGCGGAGGCCAGCAAGGTCAGGGTCAAGGTGGCAATGGTCAAAGTGGAAACGGAAGTGGCAATGAAAAGAAATCACCAGAATATGTAGATGGCTGGAATAAAGCACTCGAAGACTACAGGGCTGGTAAAATAAAACTATAATTATGACGGATTACGATCGCGGATATGAAGACGCTATAAGAGCTTTAAGAGAAAAGCTGCAGGGTCAGAGTCAGCAAATGTCGGGTTCTGGTGGAGGGGCTGATAATAAGGACTCTCAAGGCAACCCTATGCAGTCTCCTGAACTAAATGACGAAGACCAGAAGCGTGCCGACAAAATGAATGGTCGCGGTGAAGGTAACCAAGGTGTAGTTCGCCCTGAGGATTGCGCCGGTCAGTTCGGTGAAGATCAGCCCAACGTACCGGGTACCTTCTGTGGTAGAGATGAAGGGAAGAAATTAGCGGAAGAAGAGGGGTACGAAGATAATCAGCCCGGTGAAGAAGGTCTTGCAAAAGAGTGGAAAGAGGCTTCACTCAAAAACAAAAGTAAGCTAAAAGGCAACGGTGCAGGTGCAGCTATTTCAAAAATCGAAGGCATCTGGAATACCACAACTGACTGGAAGAAGATACTCCGAGACATCATAGGTCGTGCATTGAATGATCATGAGACTCGTTCGGCATTTGCTAATAAAAACATTCTTGTTTCTCAAGACCGTATTGCTCGTACAGATAAGGACAAGTACGACTTAGTCGAGTATATGACTGCGTTTATTGACAGTTCAGGTTCCATGTCCGACTATCAGCTGCAGTTAGTATTGGCTGAGATATACAATATCGCTCTCAAGAAGAAACCGGTTAAGTTTGTTGTTGTTCAATGTGACACTCGAATCCAAGAAATTAAAGAGTACAAGACGCCACCTGAGATCAAGCGCGATTTCAAATGTGCATCGGTTAAGGGTAGAGGTGGAACTGAGTTGAAACCTTGCTGGGACTTGTTGTTGAAAGACAAGAAGTACAGCCGCCGCCCATCTGAGTTGGCAATTGTGTTTACTGACGGTTATCTCACACAATATAAACGCAACCCAAAGACTATGAAGTATCTCGTATGGGTGATCTTGGATAATCCTTCGTTCAAATTAGAGTATCCTGAGGTAAAAACCCGCGTGATATACCTAAAAACATCTGATGTGAAGTAATGAGACCGCTATATGAAGCCATACAGGACAATGATGAAAAGCTCGATCTTAGAGCTCGTCGTCTTGTTGCCAACGAATGGATGAGACATGCTGCAAAAGCATACCGAAATGAATGCAAAGAAGGCGAGGATTATGATGCCGACGAAAATGGCAATATACAGATATATGGAATATGCTCTGAGATTAGGATAACCGATAAGGATCCTATTCTTAAGAAATTAAATCCATATGTTAAGATCATCAGCTTAGATCCTATGTCTTCTTGCAGTGTTAAGATTGAGGATGCGGATGCTGCTATGAATATCATGCCACTATCCCAGTGGGGGCGCGGTGATCAATATCCAGTTCTCGTTGAGTATAATACAAAGCAGAATTTGCTACCCAAACATTTCCCGATGCTGATCCATGGTCATGTCAAAATCGCAGCAGCTGGAAACATTGATTTTAGCATCATGCCAAACTGTACTGGTGAGTTCCAGATAGTTACTAAGAAATGCGGCGAAATCAAATGGCCTGCTGGTTTTCCAAGTTCGGCTAAATTGATAAAAATCGGTGGACGTTAATATGAGAACGCTATGGGAAGCGATACAAGATACTGATGAACGTACAGATGCCAAGATGGTAGCATTTTTGGCTGTACAGCGTTTGTTGAACCACAAGCCCATCACAAAGGATGTGATACAAACCTTAGAGGAGCAAGTTGCCGTTTGGAAACCAGACTCTCAAGATGACTTATATGATGTGATTGATGCCTATGTCAAGTATGCCGGTAATAGATGTTCTCTCAACTGGATAGATACATCTGATTGTACCGACTTCACAGATATATTCTTGGGCAGTTCGTTTAATGGTGATATCTCTAAGTGGAACACCTCAAAAGTTACTACGCTGAACTCATCATTTGCCGATTCTAAATTCAATGGCGATATATCTGATTGGGATGTGTCTAATGTTAGATTCTTTACCGGAACATTTGCTCAATCAGTATTTAATAGAGACCTGAAGAAGTGGAAGGTGTCTAAAGGCGAGTACTTTACTGGTATGTTTAAGAATAATACCAAATTCGATAAGAACATCTCTAATTGGGATATGGGTAGTGCTGCTGACGTTAGTGAAATGTTTGATGGTTGCCCAATCCGCGACGAATATAAACCAGAATTTACATGAAAAAGATAACAGTACTACTCGATGCAGGTCATGGCGCAAGCACTCCGGGTAAGCGCTCACCAGTAACTGATGATGGCAGGCAACTTCTCGAATGGCAATTGACACGTGACTTGTCTGATAGAATCAAAGTCACATGTGATCAGTTGGGTATCCGATGCATCCAAGCTAATATTGACGATAGCGATCCAGGACTTTCAGCTCGCGCTAAATACATAAACCAATTAGTTCGACAAGAAGCTGAGTTGGGTTATCAATGTATTATGATATCTCTCCATGGTAATGCATGTGGCAATGGCAGCGTTTGGTGTAGTGCGACTGGGTTTGAGGTGTGGACTACTGAAGGCACGACTAAATCAGACGAGTTTGCCAAACTACTATGCAAACACTTCCCAATCATCTTCCCGAAGGAGAAACTAAGAGGCCACAAGGAAAAAAACTTCACACTCATATTTAAATGCGCTTGTCCATGTGTACTAACGGAGAACTTCTTCTACGATAATCCAAAGGACTTTGAGCTCCTGATGAGTGAAAGGGGAAGACAGATGATAACCGACCTTCATATGGCTGCGATTTGCGACTATATTGAATACGAAAAGGTTTGACGTTTTGAGCGCAATTTCTAAATTACTAGATTTTGCGCTCTTATTATATTCTCATATAACGTTATATGGAACAAGAACAGTCGATCAACAGTATAAATGGTAGAGTAGTCAATGAGGGTATGGCCATAAGCTTGGACGAAGCTCGTGATCCGAGATATGCCATCCCTGGCTTCAAAGAGACTACCAACTTCCGCCCCCACTACGCATCTGAAGATACCGGGAAGAAGAAAAAAGGCATAATCTCTAAGTTCTTCTCTGATATGTCTCGTATGGGCATGTCTTACGACGAGGATGTCATCAAAAACATGCGTGCTATCCCTGCTGATAAGGCATACATACCAAAGCCGGAGCAGTTCTTACAACAAGACCTGTTCTCATTGATGTCATCACCATGGAAGGTTAAGTCCAATGCTGATAAGAATTTCTACGAGAAAGATTATCCTCTCAAGCGAGAGACTCTTCGTAATCTCGCCATGCAACCTGAATTAGAGGATATCCTTGATACGATGACTAATGAGGCTATCGTTTATGATTCTGAACTCGTATACTTCGCAGAGCCATTTATTGAGAATCAGGAGATCAACCAATTCGTTAAGGAGGCTCAAGACAGAATTACCAACTCCATGAATAAGAACTTCCGTCGCTTCTACAAGATGCTTAACTGGAAGTATGATGCATGGAATGATTTCAAGCGATTCTTGATCGAAGGTATTCTCGCCTGGGAAATCGTATATGATAACTTGGAGAAACCGAAGAAGATCATAGGTCTAGTACCGTTGGACGCAGCAACACTTACTCGTTCGTTCAAGAATAACAAGTGGTATTGGATCCAATTCAAAGGTATGACTGGTAAAGAGCGCACACTACTCGATTCTCAGGTTGTATATATCGCATACCAGGACACGCACTCAATCACCCGTGTGAGCTATCTCGAGCGATTGATTCGTCCTTTCAATATCTACCGTATCATCGAGCAAGCACAAATTGTTTGGACTGTGACCAATGCGTCTTACAAAACCAAGTACACTGTGCCGGTTAAGGGTATGAACCGTAACATGGGTATGCAAACATTGGCTACTGAGATGAATAGATATAAGGAGGATATCAAGTTCATTGGTGAGTCTGGTGAGTTGACTATTAACGGCCAGTCCAATCTGCCTTTCAATAAAGACTATTGGTTCCCAGATGGTGATGCCGGTACTCCAGATATGCAGGTGCTTGGTGGAGACGGGCCAGATTTGAATGATAATGATCAGCTCAAGTTCTTTAAGAACCAGCTATATAAGATGTCTAAGATACCCCTAAACCGCTTTGACCAAGAAAGTGGTGAGAGTTGGTTTGGTACTGATGCGACATCTGTATATCGTACTGAGATGGACTTCGGTCGTTTTGTTACACGTATGCGTAATATCTTTTCACAAATCATGATTAAACCACTACAAATTCAGTTAGCATTAGATGTGCCTGAGTTACGCGATAATCGTGAGGTGTTAGAAGCTGTATCACTTGCATATAAGTCATACAACGTATTTGAGGAGCTTCTGGAAATCGAATTGATGCAGAAACGTATAGACTTCATCCAGACCACAAAGGAATCACTTATCGACATGGATAAAGAGGGTAACGAAATCAAGTACTTCAGCTCTAAGTTCCTAGTGCAGAAATATCTCAAGTGGTCTGACCAGGATATCAAACTCAACGATAAACTCAAGAAAGAAGAGATCGACGAACTTAACTTAGCCGGTGGTGATGAAGGCGGAGGTGATGACGGCATGAATGGCTTCGAATCTCTCGATGCGGAGGACAAACGCATGGTTCTCGAGGTTATCCAGCATATAAAGAACAAGCGCAAGAAGAAGCCATCTAAGGATAAGCCTAAGAAGGGCCCTAAGTCAGAGGATGGTGAGAAACCGAAAGAAGAGGAATAATGTAATTCCTCTTTTTTATGCACCTTAGTTGCATTATTATATATTCATGGAAAGACATTCTAAGACACAGTTTAAGGAGATCTTTTGTGCAAGTAATGGATACTTGTCATCAAAACGCGTACTGGGAGCTATCGTGCTCTTAGGTTGTCTCGGTATCGTTATTGGCGAAGCTATTGTTGAAGGTGTAACCGATAATATCAAATCGTTAATTGAAGTACTCATTATTACGTCTACCGCATTGCTTGGTATCACTTCCGTTACAAGCATATGGAAGCAGAACAATAAACCAGCAGAATGATGAGGACACTTTGGGAAGCGATTCAAGATAGTGATGAAAAAGTAGCCGAGCGCGATGATAGGATACTAGATCTGCATGAGGCTATCAATAGTATAATCGAAGTATTGTTTAAATGGCTCAAGCCATACTATCGCGGCCACTACGATACAAGCGTGCCTCATAAGTATGAGATATTTGAGTTCATGAACTTCAAAGACATGGATCAGGTTAAGCAATATATCAAAGACGTGACTCATGATCTAAAGAACCTCAAAACCAAGCATACAGAGGTACTCATAACCGAAAGCGACAAGCGCGGAGCTGAATTTGGTATAGATGTGTTCTTGGATGGATTTTACAAAGACGGATATATATGTATAACCATAAATGAATGCTCATTACCCGGACGTCGTTTTGGCCAGAACCAACCAGACAGATATCGTATAGTCGTACATGCCAAACCTCACCGTGGCGTGATGCCTGCGGATTTAGTAGAGTACTTCGATAACCAATGCCAAGCAAGATTTAGAAAACGTAAATAATATGAGAACACTTTTAGAAGTCATATATGAGGCTATCCAAGATAATGACAGTAAGGTAAAAGACCGCGTGGAAGACGTCAAGATAAGCACTCTGAGGGATAACATCAAGAAGTACTTCCCAGATATACTGAACAAAGTATCTGTCGTTAAGTCGAAGGCAGGAGTGACATGTCTCGTGGGGTCTTGTGGTCCATTCAATCATCCACAGCGAGATCTCAAGTTTAAACTAGACGAACTGACAACAGACATGGAAAAAACGGGTAGTTTTAATGGTACATTCAACGATTCATTCTTGCAGTTATGTATGAACTTCCATTACCATGACGACGAAGTTATTTGCAATCTCATATTCTCACGCAACACAAAGATGCTCATGCTGAATGTGTATTGCCATGATGATGAGAAAAAGTTAGATAAGATAAACGATATTTTACATCAAAAATAAGTAAATTTATGCCAGCAAAATCAAAAGCACAACAAGCGTTGTTCGGCATGGCACTAGCCGTAAGACGCGGTGAGAAGAAACGTTCAGAAGTAGACGATGAAGTCTTAAAGATAGTAGATAGTGATATGACTGACAAGGAGATTGAGGATTTCGCGTCCACTTCTCATAAAGGTTTAGCCGATCACATCAAGGAATCCATCGATGAAGCTATGGTATCTGCTGCAGCTTCACTAAAGAAGCCGCGTGTATTCATCGTTATCAAACCAGGCTTCTTAAATAAGAGTCAAGATATCATCAAGCTATTTACCGACGAAGGTTTCCGCGTTGAGGGATCCAAGCTCATGGTACTAACCCTTGGCGAGGCAAAACGCCTATATAAAGTACATGCCAAGGAGGAGTTCTACGACGACCTATGCAAATACATGTCATCTGGTCTTAGCCAAGGTGTCATCTTGCTTCCAAACGAGGACAAGCAATACTACGACCTATATAAAGTAGTAGATATGCTCAAGGACAAAGTTCGCAAGTTGTATGGTAAGGACGAGATGCGTAATGCCATTCATGGTAGCGACAGCCTCGAATCTATGAGACGTGAATCAAAAATCTATTTCTAATGCGCAGTCTGTACGATAGTATATTAGAAGCTATTCAAGATAGTGATGAACGAGTTGAGGGTAACACATTGCGTGCTGCTCAATCCATCGTCCATGATGCTCTTGAGGCTGCAGATCCAAAGCATAAATATGCTTGCTGTATCTTAAATGGTAAGGTGAATGTATTGTATGCCCGAAATGGCAAGCCGGCAGTATATGAGGCAATAACTTACGACACATCCGACGAAACACTGCGTGTTGGAGGCAAAGGTGCACCCGGACATGTTCCATTGCAGATATTCGATCAGGTGTGCACATTTACCAACTGCTGCATTCGCGTCATAACAAAAAGCGTAGTATGCACTGACTTTACAAAACACTGTAATAAATGTGTGATATTTGTCACTCCTATTCTCAGTGACAACGATAAGCACAAGTATTTAGAACAGTTAGCAGATGGCCAAAAACTATCCATGTACAACGAGATAGTTATAGACCCAATCTTTGACATGACTGCATCTAAAGATAGTTCGTTCTTAAATGGTATATCTTTCAAAGGGTTCTCAAAGGTCCACTTAGGATATAATGCCGATGTTAACACTATTGAAGGTGTGGAGGCTAAAACATTCGTAGCTGGCACCTGGAGTATAATCCACGACTGGGACAACCCTGCACAACAGATAAACCTACACGATTACGGCCAACAGGATGATGAAACTGAGAAGGGCCATACGGTGTGGTTGGATAAGTTTATCAAAAACAACAAATTCCATGCGTTTGGTGTGGTGACTAACTCGGTTCAATACACGATGTATTTCCAGTGGGACAGCAAGAAACAAGTATATGATCGCATATGGAAGGCCAACGATGAAAAACGAGTACCGCCACTAAAGCGATAAAACACGTAACGCATTGATTTATAATAATTTAGAGAAGGTTTGTGCCTTCTCTTTTTTATTCCTAAATAATGCATGTTTACTGATTATTTTATATATACAATATATAAAAACTTATGAGTATAGACACTGTCAATTGGAAAGTAGTCAAGCGCAATAACGAGCTTGACGATTTTAAGTTAGCCAATATTGAAAAAGCCATATTAGGTGCCGCAGAGGATATTGGTGTTCAAATAGAACCGAGTGAGTTGCAAGAGATTATAGACGATATCCTCGACGAGATCAAAGAATCATTATCTAATGATACGATTGGTGTAGAGGATATACAAGATATTGTCGAGAATACACTGGCGGATCACAACTATCTAGACGTAGCCAAGCAATTTGTTCGCTATCGCTATGAGCATAAACGCATCCGGGAGTTCGTTGAAGCTAAGGAACAATTCATTGAGGCATATAAGAAGTCGAGCAACACTGCAAATGCCACGGTAGACGACAACTCTAACGTAGGCGCAAAGAACATCGCAGTTGCCAACAACGAAATCCACAAAACGGATAACATTCAAGTATCTCGCGGAGTTATTATGCGCAAGATAAAAGAGATACGCCCGGACTTCAATCCTAAACAGTATATCAAAGACCTTAAGTCACATAGGATGTATAAACACGATGAGAGCTCGTTCTGTGGAATCCAACCCCCATACTGTGTAAGTCCTACTATGTATCCGTTCCTCAATAAAGGAATCAAGGGTTTGAATGGTTTGTCTGCCGCGCCGAAGAATATCGATTCATTCTGCGGTATATACATCAACCTCATATTCGCTATCTCGTCGCAGTTCGCAGGCGCTTGTCTGTATAAGGATCAGAAATTATTGATTCGCGAAAATGGCGTTATAAAAACTACAACAATAAAGGATCTTGTTTTGAAGTATGATTTAAAGTATCAGATTCATAACTACCAAGGAGATTGGGAGGTTGCCACAATATCAGACGGGTCCTTAGAAGTTTGGGAGAATGGGAAATTTGTAAATATCAATAAGTTATATAGGAGAATATATAATGATGATATTTATAAAGTCACAACATATGGCGGTAAAACTCTATATACTTCAAAAGATCATATATTTAAAGTGAGATTTAAAGATCGTGATTTTGAAGTAAAAGCATCTGATCTGAAGATTAACGATACTGTTTATAGGACAGATGTATGTGATATACCTATTGATAAAGGATCACGCGATTATCAAGATGGTCAAGTATACGGACTGATTGCTGGAGATGGACATATATATAAAGATGGCGTGAGAATAGCAGTTAATTATAAAGAAACATTTATAGCTGAATTTTTACAGGATTATTTCTCGAAATACTACGATAAGCAAACGTACTTGAGAAACGGACATAAATGTTACGATTTTCAAATCAACTCTCGAGAATATGCGGATTTTCTAACAAAAAATATTTTCGATGGAATAGATACATGTACGAAATCTCTAAGAGATAATGTTTATGAAAATGCATCATTAGATTTCTTGTTAGGATTTTTGGACGGTATATTAGCATCCGATGGAGGATTCGGAAATCGAGTGCACACATTGTCTTTGACTAATGAAAAATTAGTAAATCAAGTAAGACAAATAATATCAGACCTAAATATAAAAGTGTCTCAAATCAAAAGATCGGAAAAGAGCGGAAGTTTTGAAAACGCTAGACCAGCATATGAATTTTGCGCTTCCAAAAATATAAACAAGTATTTGAATCTCACGAACACGCGTAGAAAAGACAACAAAGAATATAACAAACAAGTCACCAAGAGTACTAATTATTATGGGAGTTGGGCATTTAAACACAGCACAGGACAGGATAAATCTTATGGTATCGGAAGCTATAGTAAAATTCTTGTTAAAAATTTAGATGCTATTAAGTCTATAGAAAAAATTACTAACGACGACAAATACGTATATGAATTAGAGACTTCTACGCACTGGTACTCTGCGAGTGATATACTTACACACAACTGTGCTACACCCGAGTTCTTGTTGTACTTCGACTACTTCGCACGTAAGGAATGGGGCGATGATTACTACAAGAACCTGAATGCAGTCACTAGATGGTCCAAACAGGGCAACAAGACTATTCGTACACAGATTCACCAGTACTTCCAACAGGTAATCTATTCTATTAACCAGCCAACTGCAGCTCGTGGTATGCAGAGTGCGTTTGTTAACTTCTCATACTTCGACAAAGCGTTCTTCGATGGTATGTTTGGTAACTTCTACTTCCCAGACGGCACGGCACCTCAGTGGGAGTCTCTGAGTTGGTTACAAAAGGAGTTTATGCAGTGGTTCAATAGCGAACGCTTGAAAAATGTATTGACATTCCCTGTTGAGTCATTTGCTATGGTATATAAGGATGGCAGGTTCGTTGACCAGGACAGCGCTGATTTCGTAGCGGAAGAGTACGCACGTGGACACAGCTTCTTCACGTACATCAGTGATACTGTTGATTCACTATCATCATGCTGCCGCCTAAAGAACAAGGTACAAACTAAGGAGTTCAACTTCACTAATGGTAACATCGGCGTTGAGACTGGGTCCAAATCAGTCATTACCCTTAACCTAAATCGTATCACTCAGGAGTACTTCGGCCTAGATGGTTTAGCTTCTCGAGAAGATGCTATTAAAATGTGGAAAGAAGATAATGGAGATCTTGCAAAAGGTTTCATGAGTTATCTAACATCTATTCTCGAGCGCGTGTACATCTATCATGAGGCGTACAACGAGATTCTTTGGGATGAGTACAATAGTGGACTACTACCTGCTTACTCAAATGGTTTTATCGACCTCAATAAGCAATACCTAACTATTGGTATTAACGGTTTGAATGAGGCGGCAGAGTATCTAGGTATTGAGTGTAGCGACAATCCGCAGTATGAACACTTCTGCCAGCTCATATTCTCTACTATCAAAGAGAACAACCTCAAGCACAAGACTAAGAAGCTCAACTTCAATACAGAGTGTGTGCCGGCAGAGAGCTTAGCTATCAAGAACTACAACTGGGATAAGGCTGACGGATATTGGGTTCCAAAGGACCGTAACCTATATGCATCGTACATCTACATTCCAAGCGATGCCAAACGCAATATCTTCGAGAAGATCCGTATGCATGGTTCCCGTTTTATTGGTGACTATCTGGATGGTGGATCTGCAGCTCACCTCAACTTAGATGCGCACCTATCCAAGGATCAATATGCACATATATTGGAGTATGCGGCACAAGAAGGCTGTCAGTACTTGACATTTAACATTCCGATGAGCGAATGTCGTGAGTGTGGGCATATTGTCAATGCACCGGTTCACAACTGCCCAGTATGTAATAGTGACAAGATAACACGCTATACAAGAATCATTGGATATCTAACGGCAGTACCTAACTGGTCCGAGGGTCGTCAGATAGAAGAGAAGACAAGAGTGTACGAAAAGGTTAAATAATCGTTGCACATTGAATATTTTTAAGTAAATAACTTATACAAATGGACAACACAAAGTTTAGAGGAGTTGTAGATGATCAAGAATTTGACAACTACGAACAATTCCAAAATTATGTAGCAACCCACCCAGAAGCAAAACACATCAGCTTCGAAATGGGTCAAAGACCGGAAGCAACTGGAGCTGTAGTTGAAGCACGCGGAACTCAACAACGCGCCATTGATAAGCACGTAGAACGACAAATGCGTGCGCATGGTAGAGCTATGGCTGCGGCAGAAAAAACCAAAGCGCTAACATCAGCTCGCTATACAACACATGATGCAGAACTTGCAAGCCCAGTCGACGGTATAGCTTTTCCGTTCATCATCACACCAGATGACTATCTTGCAAACAATCCTCAAGAGTTGTGGATTAAAAATCTCGACCAGGTTGTGGATGCAAACAAGATATATTTACGCAAGCATGGTCACTATCTATATGGTATAACTGATGAAGATCTACGTAAGCATGGTGAGCAAGTTAATACTCTGAAAGAAAATATAAGTGAAGCGATTGTGCAGACTGATGAAGCAAGCAAGTCTATTGACAACAAGCTCCAGGCATGTCAAGACGAACTCACCGAGCTTAACAAGAAGCGCAAGGAGATTCAGAATCGCATCAATGAGATTCGCAGAAAGGATATACCTTATCTTAGAGGTAAAGAATATCCTCTCATTGCAGCAAGACGTCTCTTAGAGATCTACGATGAGACATTCAAATATGCCAGTGGTCAGATTGAAGAAGAGCGCAGACGCCGTGACGACACGTTATTCCGTCCACTTCGCGATCTCAAGCCAAAGGTGCCGGAGGTGACGCATCAAGTTGTTAATGAGCCGCGCCGAATCCTCATGAAGCCGGGTGTATTATATCCGAGATCTGGTGCTCCTAAACCACATCCGGAAAACCCAGTTGTACACAATCCTTTACACGCAGTGTCAGATTATGGCAAATTGGATAAATTGTTAGCCGCAATATTCCAATGCTGATGTGAAAAAGAGGAGGGAATCACTAAAGATTTCCTCTTTCTTTGTATATAGATATAAGAAGTGTTAAATTTGAATATATTATGAAGGAAAAAGTACAGGAGTTTGAGGTATCAATCAATTTTCAGTTCCCAGCAAGCATGACTGTTGAAGCTGAAAATGAAAAAGAAGCGCTGCGTATTGCTCAAAAGCACTATATGGAGGTTATCAGGGATCATCTCAGAGATAAAGACAACCTCAATATCCATGTCGAATCAAAACATGTGATCACTGCAGAAGAACGAGAGAAACTCGAACGCGACGGTATTATCGAGCCGAAAAAGGTAAAGAGTGCAGCCCCTAAGGGCGAAACCATATCAACTCCAGCTGTTAAAACTGCGTTTCAGACCATTCCTCCGACGATGTCTGATGAGGATCTCAAAAAATACTTAAACAGTTTCTCTGCTGAAGAATTACGTCGCCGCCGGAGCACTCTCCATGCTACAATGAGTAATTGGAAGAAACAAGGCAAGGAAACCGGCTTGATCGTACGAGAGTTAGAGGCTATTAAACAACAACTTCAAACAGTCAAATAATATGTTCTGGAAATTAAAACACGACACCCTTGTTGCAGAATACGACCGAATTGATCGGCGGATATACCAAGTCTACAATAAAGTATGCAGTGTTATGAACAGCTGCACTACTAAGGAACAGCTCGATACTACTTTTTGTTGGGCTATGAGAATGTGGGTTCTCAACCGCAGAATGCTCCGTCTAGCAAATGAACGCATCCATCGCGATTATAACCTGGACTATGCAATATCGTGGCACAAGTATCATAAGGCTTTGGATAACTCTAATGATGCAATGCTTAATAAGAGTATATCCGAGCTGTTCAAATCACGTATCGCAGAGTTTGAGGCTGTGGGTAAAGAAACAGTGGCTGCAAATCAGTAAGATTACGTTAATACTCATTACGTTAATACTCAGATATAATATGAACGCATTTTTAGCTTTTCTCACCATCTTTTTAGTAGGGTTGGTGATCGCAGTAGCTCACTCATTCAAGCTCGCGTATGACCGTTGGTCTCTCATGGAGCACGGCTATGGAGTGTACGTTTTAAAACCTGGATGTGAAACACCCATGTACCTAGATGACTACATTCCAGCCAAGATCGTTAACTATGCAACGACAATTGGAGAACGTGAGAGCAAATGGGTTAAGGCGTATTGCGCAGATGACTTATCATACCACAGGTTCACATACTGGGATGTGTATAACTTAAGAGTGATTACACAAGAGCAGTATGAATATCTCGATGAACTACTAGGTTCTATTTAAACATTGATACTATGGGTACTGACTAATATCTACATAACCGCGGTTTATTTCGCGTATAATAAAAGATCTCCCGCTGAGTAATAGAAGTAATAACTCGACAGGAGATCTTTCGTTATATCAAAGATTTACTAAAACTCTACGATCTTGTATGTCACACCAAGTCCAATGTATCCGCCGGCACCTACCACCCATCCAGATCGGACTACTCCATCAGGAGCCCCGCTGATGCCCCATCCGAAGATTCCTCCGACGCCGCCTTGTATGCCAATTGACCAGCGTTTGGGCTTAGCTTTTTCAAGATTAGCTCCTTCGACACTTGTAAACGTGATGTATGGATTATCCGTAGTTACAAACCACTTGTTATCTACACTCGTACCAACCTTAACAGGTACTCTCATATTCATATTATTGAGCGTAGTGCATATAAATGGATCCTTATATACAGTAGTTCCATCCATCTTTAACCAGTTATCTGAGTAATAGAAATGTATAATGGTTGTATCCTGAACATGCACGACGCTATCTTGCATAGGCAATGTGTCTACGTTGATTTGACCTTCCAGCTTAGAGATAGTAGCCAACGCAGCACCGAGTTTCTTTTCAATGTCTTTGACTTCTTTCTCTTTTATGCCGATATATTGCTCGAGTTCCTTCTTTTCAGCTATGAAGCCCTGTTTCTCATACATCAATTCGCCATTTTTCAACTGATATGTCTTAACAGTATCGTTGAGTGCCTTGATATTATTCTCCAATACGTCGTTTCTGCGGCTAGTACAAGTAGTAGACATTATGAGCGCTATGCATGCGATTCCGATTATAGCCATCAATATGTCTTTCCAATGATTCTTAAAAAACTCCATGGTTCTTTTTTATATATGATAATAAGGTTTATTATTGATGAAAATAGCGGAAAATATGTACGATAAATTAGAAAGACTATGGGAATACATTGAAGATCAAGAGATTGAGCAGAGTGTGAAGAATCATATATGCGATATGATTGATGATATGAAAC
>Ga0256405_10001734_pt1 | contig 56552 bp, 68 predicted proteins | sample RumenRJG_02DNA_FD_189096 | JGI IMG/M metagenome (GOLD analysis project Ga0256405, IMG submission 189096) | Bovine rumen microbial communities from Lethbridge, Alberta, Canada - RJG_02 | ecosystem: Host-associated > Mammals > Digestive system > Stomach > Rumen | place: Canada: Alberta... | reverse complement strand
CAAATCTTACTGAGGTTGAAGATCTTTCAATCTTAGCAACAATAAAAGCTATTCTTAAGCAGATGGTTAATAATTTCTCTGGAATGGGTAATATGACTTGTGACCCTGAACAAATCTTAAAGAAAGAAAAAGAATATTATAGCATCTTAAAGGATTCAGCTGTTAGAGCTTCAGCTGACCTTGTATTCTATAACTTTGTAAGTAAAGTATATCCTTGTTATGATATTAGCTATGACAAGCTTTCTTATGTAAATGAAAATACTTATGAAGATATTATGGCATCTATAACACAAACAGTTAGTGATAACTTTGGTTGGTTTGAGATGCATAATGAAGGTGTTGATATTTTTGGTTTACCTCAAGCAACAACTTATGGTTGTATGTTAGACATTCAATCATTCCCTTCATATATTAACAATGTTGCATTCCCATTTGATTATCCTAACTTAGTCACTACAATTCAGTGTATTAAGAAGGATAAGGCTCAAATTAACATTAAGCGTATTCAGGCACAAGATAAATATGAGTTAGAGATGTTAGATGAGGCTGGTGGCGATGAAACTAAGGCTCAACAGCTTGTAGATAATATTGGTGTTGCTGGTAGTGCTCTTAGAGACATAGAAAAAGGTGAAGTAATTTGTAATTTCAATGCCTCTATCTTAGTTTGGGCAAAAACTAGAGATGACCTTAGACAAAAAATAATGAATATTGTTACACAATGTAAGAATAGAGATATTATTGTTGCAAAGTCATTAAATCAGGCAGTTGATTATCTTGACAATTATGTCAATAAGAAACCAAAGACTTTCAGACATATGACTAATATTAAGTTCCCTCTTAGCTTCCAGCAGAATAATGGTGCTACTGTAGGTGATGTATATGAAGGACCAGATGACACTTGGTCACCTTCTATTGGTGAGGACGTGAACTAATAACTTTTAAGGAGAGTAAACTATGCCAACAATTCACTTTGATAAATCATTTAATGATGAACCTAATAAGGTTCCAGTTACCTTGGATATGTCAAATTTAACTAAAGATATGAGTATTAACGATCTCTTGGTTTTTGCAACTGAAAATGATTGTTCAGACTTGTATATCAAGATGGGTGATAATCCTTATGTTTCTAAATTTGGTAAACTTATAAGATTACCATGTGGCCCTACAACAAAGGAACAATGGTATAAATTCTATGAGATTATATCAAATGAGTTAAATGCGGATTATGTTAGAAATAAGACTCTTGATACTTCTATTGCTATTGATATTCCACAAACTAGTCCTAATTATGGAAAGTTAACTGGATATGAATACAAGTATAGAGCAAACTTTGGTTTTTCTGACCAGTATCCTATTGCTACTTTCAGAATGATTAAACCAAAGAAAATCACTTTTGATAACATTAACTTTAATAAAAAATGTACTGAGGCTTTAAAAGTAGCCTACAGTAAAAAGACTGGTATATGTATTGAAGCAGGTCCTACAGGTTCAGGTAAATCTACAACCTTGGCAGCCTGCATAAATACCTTTACAGAACCAGGAAATGTTCTTGACAATAAAGTAATCATCACACTTGAGGATCCTATTGAGAATGAGTTCTACTCAACTGATAGTGTAAAGATTACTCAAAAAGAATTAGGAAAAGACTTCTTAGATTTCGGTGCAGGTATCAAATCTGCATTGCGTGAACACCCTAATCTCGTTATTGTCGGAGAAATGAGAGACAAAGAAGTTATTTGTACTGCTATTGAGGCAGGAAGAACTGGACACTTAGTAACCACAACCTTCCACGCTTCAGATGTCGGTGGTACTGTTTCTCGTATTTTATACCATTTGGATAATGATAAAAACTTGTCATTTGACTTAATTTCTCAGTTAAACATTATTATTGCTCAGAGAATGTTAAAAAGAGATGATAGATATTTAGTAGATACACAATATCTCTTATTTAACAGGTCAATTACAGAGCACTTAATTAAGATTATTGAAAATCCTAATCTTAACGTGGCAATTGAGATCAATAATCTTATTAAGCAGCCTCAGTTATTACAAGCTGGATTGGCAAAAGACTGGGATTATCCAGATGAGGTATAATATGAAGAATACTAAAGAATTAGAGCAAAAATATGCTAATTATGATGTCTCTCAGTTAAAAATATTTCTAATCGCTGTAATTGGAGACTATACTAGTCAAAAAACTATAAAATTAAGAAGAGAACAAATTGCAAAAGGTCTACATGAAAATGTATTGGAGGATTATGAATTAGAAATAAAAGTAATATTAGATTTAATTCATAAGCAACTTAGCAATGAGGTAAATGGCTAGTCAAAAAGGCTAGCCATTTCTTTTCAAGGAGTAAATATGTATAAAATTATTGCTAAAGCTACTTTAGCTCAGGATCAAATAAGAGCTAAACAAAGAATTGGATGTGATGGTATTGAAATTCAATTATGTAATGAACTTTTAGGTCCTAAAGGTCCTCATGATTGGTTAGATGTTGATAAAATATTCAAACTAGATAAATTTCTTGGTAAAAATATAGTTGCTGTTCATATGCCAATTATTCATAGTAGAGGAGGAGATCCTTGTCTAGAATGGTGTGTAGATGAAGATGATATTAAAATACTTGATTCAGTATTTTATATTGCAAATTATTTTGGAGAAAAAGAAGATAGAGATATAAGAATTATAATTCATAGTGAATCTAATATGTCTATTTTAAAAGATACATCAAATATTTGGGATAGCATAGTTGAAAACGTAGGATTACTTTTAAATAAATATCCTCGTACTATTTTATGTATAGAAAATGTTACACCTTGTAGAAATATTTCATCAGGTAAGGTAATTCAGTTTTCTAATAATTTTTATGAGGATAATGTTCAGATGTGTAAAGCTTTGAGAAAAGAATTAAAAACAGATAGAATTGGTTTAGTATTAGACCTCTGTCATCAAGGCATAACAGAAAAATACATGAATTTGATTTATTCTTTATCTCCAAAATTAAAAATGCCTGATTTTAGTATTGAGCATTATATTAAAACTTATTCACCTTATCTTAAGATAATTCATATCGCTGATTCTAGAGAAAATGGCTATGGTGATAATCATGGTATTCCATTTGAAGATGTAGACAAATTCAATCATATTATGGATTTGATTTGTAAATATGTAGATGAAAATTGTTATCTTACTCTTGAAGTTAGAGAAGAAGATTATCTCATAAATAAAAACTACAGAAAACAAAAACAATTAGTAGATAATTATTTTAAGGAGAAGAACAATGGATAAGAAATATTTGAAGCTTAAAATTAAAGAAGAGAAAAAGAAAGCTAAGATAAAGAAGCAAGAAAAACAAATAGAAGAACTAAAAGAAGAATTACTCACTATAGAGTTAGAAAATGATAGACTTTATAATAAATTAGAAGATGCAGAAAAGAGATACAATGAAGCAAAAACAGAACTTGCTAGATTTAAGATGCAGGTTCAATTAATGGGCTTCGATGTTAACGCGACCCCTAAAAAATCTAAGTAAAGGGCAATTTAATTTTACAAGGAGATAAACTATGAGAAAGAAAAAACTTAAAAAGAAATTAAAAGCCACCAAGGCTGATATAAAAGAATTGGAAGCTCAATACGCAGAACTTGATAGTATGTATATGGATTTGAAACAGCAAAATGCTGATTTACAGAAACAATATGATAAGTTATGCAAAAATAATGCGGTTCTTGGTGAAAATTATATGACTTTAAAAGCCAGTAAAGAAAAACTAGATAAAGATTATCAAGGATTATATGATGACGTTGCAGAAATGAGAAAAGGTCCTAATCTCGGAGACGATGATGAAGATACTTGGATTCTTGGAAAATGTCCTCAAATAAAGAATTTCCAATATTACTCAATTGGTGAAAAATGTTATAATCATATATAATTAAAAGTAAAAGATTTTTAAATAATTTACATAGTCTAGAAGGCCATTTGACCTTCTAGATTATTTTATAAAACGAAAGGAAGAGTAAAATGAACGAATATTCAGTTAGATTAGCAGAAAATGTATATACACAGGGTAATATTTTAATAGCAGGAGCATTAAGTACTGGTAAAACTACTCTTATGAGAGATATTGGAGACCAGCTTAAAAAGAAAGGTTTTTCTGTTGAGTTAATCACTCCTACTCCTATTGATGGAGAAAGAGACTATACAGAGAACTTTATGCTCACTAAAGATTTTGCATCAAGATTAAAAGAATATGATGCTTTATTAGATGATAGGTTAAAAACAATGGCAGCAGCTCATGTTGGTTATTATACAAAAGCTAATTTAATGCCTATTGCACTTATTATTAATGATTTTGATGAATACATGAATGATGATGATTATAGATCAGTAGATACAATAAAATCTATTATAGCTAGACTTGGTAGATTAGGTTTGAGATGTGGTATAATTCTAATTATTGGAGTAATTAGACCTAGTGGCTCAATTATTTCCTCTCAACTCAAAATATGTATAGACACTTCAATTATTTTAGGATCTTTTAATGATCTAACTAGTATGTTAATGTTTGATGTAGATTATTCCAATATTGGTCGTAAAGAAAATGATGGTGTAATTAAGACAAGAGAATCCTTTGAGGTACAATTATTTGATAAAACTCAGGTAAGTACTTTTTAAGGAGGCTTAATATGAATTTAGATATAAATTTAATAAATAATATAAGTATAGGTGGTCATGTTTTAATAGCAGGGCCTTTATTTTCTGGTAAGTCTATGTTAATGACTAAATTAGCTGATAAATATGTAGAAAAAGGTTTTGATGTTAATTTATTCTCAGCAACACCTATGGAAGTAGAAAATGATAAAATTAATTATACTTATTTAGAAAATGAAGACATTATATTAGCGGAAATAGACAGAATAAATAGTCTTATTGATAAAAGAATTGAAATGCTAAAGAAAAGACAAAAAGAAACAGTTTATGATTTAGATGATTTTGATGAAAGTAAAATAAAAGTTATAATGTTTAATGATATACAAGAACTTTATTGTATTAGTTACAAAGTAGAATCAGCAATAAAAGATTGTAAAAATAAATTACTTTCTCAAGGTGAAAGATGTGGAATTATTGGAGTCTTTTCTACAATAAGACCTAGTGGTAATATTATTTCTGCAGGAAATTGTCAATTCTTTGGAGCAAAATTTTTATGTGGTCCTATTGATTCTGCTGCATCAACGTTGATGTTTGAAAGTGATTTAAGTAATTTTGTTATTCCAGAAAAATATGTTATGCTTAAGAAGACTACTAAAAATTATTATATTTTTAAGATAGAAGATATTTGAGGTAGCACATGAGTAATGTTATACATAATTTTTATAGCGGTGAAACTTATATAGGTGATACTGAAGAAGAATGTTTAAATGCTCTTTTGTCAGAAAGATACATAAAAAGAGGAACTATAATTGAATTATATAGAAAAATGTCAGCAAGACATTCTTCTAAAGATATAATAGAAAGAGTTTTTGAAGAAAATAATGATTTTGCTATGTATAGATATGAACAATGTTCAAAAACGGTTGAACAAAAATTAAAAGATTCAAAGTGTCTTTATGATTATAAGTTAATTACTACTCACATTGATAGAAGTTTTTTAGATAAATGGGTACAACCGTACAATGGTTCATATATGAATAATTGGGTTGGAGCTATATGTTTTATAAATAATACAGGTAATTCAGTATACAGTATTAATTTTGAAATAGCTAACTCTATAGAAGAAATAGATATAGGTGGAAATAAAAATAGAATGAGAAATAAAATTGCCTTAATGGTTACTAAAGAAAAAGTCATATAAAGAAGGTATTTTATGTCAAATAATGTTTTAATATTAAAAAATAATAATGCTCTTATAAATTTTATAGGAGATTCTTATGAAGAATGCCTGCAATGCTGTTATGACACATTGTTTAAGAATACTAAAATAGTTGAATTATGGAGAAGTGCAGAAAAATATATTGAAGATGATAAAAAAATATATTATAAAGAAAAAATATATGATAATACTTTTGAATTCTGTAGAAAAAATTATGAGATGCATGCAAACAAAAAAGATGATGACAAATATCGTTATTCAGTTAAATTAGTTTCTATAGATGAAGAAGTAATACAAAATTGGTTAACAATATTAAATATAGATGGTTATAGTGAATTAGATAAACATTATTTTGGTTATAGAACTATAGTTTATTTAGATAATGAATATCTTTCACTTGCAACTATAGCATTTACTCCTATTTTTTATAAAGATAAAATTGAAGATTTAACAACAATACCATTTAAGGTGTTTAAAAATCCTTTTGCAAAAGAAGGAATAAAACCAGATAAATATGTAGTAGAAGCTCGTTTAAATGAACGTATATAATGGAGGAAATTTATGGTAAATGAGAAATTTTTAGATGCTTTCAGAGCATTAGATACTGAATTAAAAGATCAAGGATCCACAGTTCTTGAATATGAGAATTCATTAAAAGATGGTAGTATAGAAAAAGAAAAGCTTAAGGTATGTAGAATTATGAGAAATTATATGGCTCATAATGATACTACATTCTTGACAGCTTCAAATGAACAAATTAAGTTTTTAGAAGCAGAAACAGAGGAAGTATTAAAAAGAGCACATCTAGTAAAAGATGAAATGAAGAGAGTAAAGACCTTGAAGGCAACTGCTCCTATCAAAGATGTAATTGCTGCTCTAGACAAATTTCCAGTTGTGCCTATTGAGACAAAAACAGGAATTTATTTAGTAGATAAGGATATTTTGGTTCATCAACTAGCTGGTGGAGCAAAGAAAATTGCAGTGCCTGCAAAATTACCTAAATATAAAACAACAACTAAAATGACCAAGATTGAGGATCTTACTGAAGGTACTTATATTGTTATTGAGAAAGATGCTTATATTGGTCTTATTATTATTTGAGGAAATGATTATGAATAAAAAAATTATTGCTATATTATTAATATCTACAATGTTATTTACTACAGCTTGTTCAAATAATATAAATAAACCTAATCCTATACAAGAAACAACTATTACTCAAATTATAGATAAGAATAAATTATATAATTGTACTTGGACATATAAAGCTGAAGATGGTTCTGGTGCGTCTTTTGTATTTAATGAAGATGGAACTGGCGAATATACATCAAACGGTAAAACTGGATCTGAAAGTACATATTTTACAGGAATTACATGGACATTAGAAGATAATAAATTAAGTGTAACTCGTAGAGGTCCCTATACAGATAATTATATTATTTGTTTTGAAGGTGATGATCTTGTTTTAACTAATGAAGATAATAATATTTCTATAACATATATTAGAATGGAAAGGAAATAAGTTATGAATCAGCTAACTAGAATAGAACAAGAAACAATTATAAATTCTAACAATGCAGAAAAAATGGCTGAAATTTATACAGCTGATCCAGTTATGATTAGGAAATTAGATAAATTAGTTGAAAAATATCCTGATGCATACAAAGTAATTAAGCAAGATGACTCTTCTAAAACTTATCAGTGTCCTAAAAAACTTATAAGATTTGGTGCTCCAAATACTAAAGTCTACACTGAGGAAGAAAAGCAACGTCTAAGAGAACAATTAGATAAAGTTAGAAAAAAGTAATTTACACTAAGATTTTTTAGTATATAATATTTATATATTAGAAAAAGGAACAAAACATATGCTTTGGATTACAGAAAAAACAGACAAACCCTTTGAATTCATAATGCATCCAGTTGATAGTGGAGAGTTATTTGTAAGATTTAAGGTTGATGATGTCTATAATGGAAAAGAGATAGATGTAAGATCTTCTGATATGTCAAAGGATAGAGTTATTTTTATTAGAGAAACCTTTGCAACACTTCCTTCTGATTTGAGTGCTGTTGTTGGTAAAGCTTATCTATATGATGAAAATAATGTATGTCTAGATTGTAAAATAGTTAATGCAACTCCTATTGAATGGAAATGCAATAATCCCAAATTAAGATTAGAAATTGATTTATAAAATCTTTAAAGGTAGTTAAACTACCTTTTATTTTGCCTGGAGGTAGTATGGATAAATTAAATGAATTAATTGCAATATACAAAGACCGAGCAAAAGATTATAGAATAGAAGCTGAGGTGTCACAATATTTAGCAGATCAAGAAGTAGAAGACTTAAAATTTCATGCTGATGAGAGTGAGTTGATTGCTACACTTCTAGAAAATTATAATCAATTGCTCGACTACGATCAAGTCGTTATGTATTATGAAACAGAACAATTAAAAGCAAAACAAATTACACGGATAAATATTCCATTTTGTAATTCGGATTCATACATAAAAATATTTGACAAATATAGTAAAGATGAAATTGATAAAATAGAGTTAAAGGAACCTCTAACTCGTGATGAATTTATTGTATTCATCAAACATTATGAAAAATGTTTATAATAATGGCTGGCTTAATGTCAGCCATTTTATGTGTTAAAAATGTATTTACAACTGTAATTAAAAAAGTATTTACTTTTAATCTGTACAAGGTTATAATAATATTAAAATAAGATTATAAGGAGAATACTATGTCTAAGAAGATTGGAACCTTTTATAACACAAAATTGGCTCAGTTAAGACTTGCTACAGGTAAATCAACCATTGATATGGAAGTTTTGACTGGTATTAACTCAAATGTTATTACAAGTTGGGAAACAGGTAAGGTTGAAAATATTGATAATTCAAGGATTCCAGTTTTTAAGATTTATACCTATTGTTCACTTTTAGGAATAAATTATGAAGAATTCAAGAAGCTTATAAATGAAGCCTATTGGATTAGAAAAAGAGGTAAGCCAGAGGTATTTGTAACAGAGCATATGACTCCACTTAAGGATTTAAGAATGAAATCTCATATTAAGATGGAAGATTTGGCTGCTACATTAAATACACCTATCAATACCATTTTGTCATGGGAAAATGGTAATTCAAAAAATCCTAGAAATAATGTTATTAAACAGCTTTCAGTTATTTATGGTATAACTGAGGATGAGATGTCAAAGGCCTTTACAGATAGTTATTATATGGCTCATCCTGATAAGTTTAAGAAAGCTAAAAAGATCAAGGTTGCTACAATTGAGAAGGTCACTGAGGCCATTGAGAAAGCCCCAGAGCAGCCCACAATTAAACCCACAACTAAATCTACAGTTGATATTAAGGAATATGATGCCATGTTGGAAAGAATATATGGCCAGGTTTCCTATGAAGATTTTATAGCCATTAAAAATATGGTTGAAAATATGAGGAGTTAAGTATGATTAAGAACAGAGCAGAAAATAACTTAATTAGACAGACCTACAAGTCTGATCTAAGAAAGTTAAGAGAGTTAAAGGGTTACTCACTTTCATCAGTCAGAGATAAGACTGGTGTTGCTAAACAAACCTTGCATAACTGGGAGAATGGTACAATTAAGAATATTGGACCAAAGTATTCCAAGGAAGCTGACAAGGTAGCAAAACTTTATGGAATTGATAGAAATGCTCTAAATGATCTTGTCACTAAGTCATGGTTGGATTTTAAGAAACAGACATCTAAGTATCAGGAAAATCTTAAGACCAAGACATATATTTATGAATTAAGAATAGATAATGGCAAGACATTGCAGAATGTAGCTAATTCTATTGATTCAACTATTCATAGAGTTCTTCTTTTTGAGGATGGAGTTCAGAAGCCATCTGATGAGGAGTATGATAAGTTGGCAACTTATTTTGGAATAAATAAAAAGATATTAATAACAAGAATGGAGAAGTAATATGGCAGAAAAGAATAGTCTCTTTACACTTAGACAGGAAAGTGGTTTGTCAATGAAGAAGTTGGCAGATAAGTTAGGTATTGCAACTGCAAATATTCATTTTTATGAAACTGGCATGACAAAGCCTTCTGAGGAAACTTTGTTTAAGATGCTTAAGATCTTTTTCCCTATCTATACTGACTATGATCTTAGAAATAAGATGAAGCTTATTCAAAGTGATATTGATAAGCATTTTATAGGTTATAATAGAAAGAGTGTCAAGGCTGCAAAAAAAGAAGCAAAGAAAGAAGCTAAGAAGGAAGTTAAGAAAGAAACTAAGGTTGAGGCTAAGACTGAGACAAAGATTAAGGCAAATCCTATTGATGGATTGCTTGAGAGAATCTATGGTAAGGTTTCTATTCAGGACTTCATGCTGATTGAGCAGCTCATGAAAAAGTAAGTTTTTTCAAAAAACAGAGATTTGTCATACTTATTCGATAATAAATAATAAGTATATAATAATATAATAATATACAACAGAAAACACAGGTATTTTTATGGTTACAATGTACATGTCAGTTGTTATCTCAACTATAGCACTGATTCTTACTTACATAACAGGTCCACAGAAATCTACTCATAAATTCAGCATTGCAGTAGACTTTATTGTGCTAGCATTTACCGCCTATACTGCTTTAGGTCACCTCTCAGCAACTGAGTATTTACCAGCAATTTGTTTTGGAGTTTCAGCTCTCAACTGGCTTATTTGTCTTGTAATTGATGTCAAGTACCAGAAAGCAATTAACCAGCAAAATAGAGCAGAAAAACTTAAAAAGGTTAAGGAAATGCTTGAAAATATGGACCCTCCTCTGCTTTCTCCTGAAGATCATAATGAAGAAGAGGATGAAGAAAAATCTACTGACCAGTCAGATGAAAACTTGACAGAATAACTAAAAATACACTTTACTTTTGTAATTTATTATATATAATATATTTAATTAGTAGCTCAAGGGCTATTTAATTATATAAGGTAAATGAGGTCTGAAAAGTTTACCTAAATATGTAAGATATAATTATTTTTTAAGGAGTATGTAAAAATGAATAAAATTTTTCAGACAGTAACACTGGGCAAGGACCCTGAAGTAAAGACTTATGGTGATGGCAAGTCACTTGTAAATTTCACAGGTGCGGTCAACAAGAGATTCGTCAAGGAAGGCGAAGACAGTGCAGATTGGTTTAACTATACTGCATATGGAAAGACAGCTGATTTCATCAGCCAGTATTTCAAGAAGGGTGATAAGATGCTTATCACTGGTGAGTTGGTTAATAACAACTATGAGAAAGATGGTGTTAAGCACTATGGATGCAAGATCATCATTGACACAGTAGAGTTCTTTGGTTCAAAGAAGGCTGCTGGTGATGCCAAGGCTGATGCACCCACACCTGATGCACCTGCAGCAGGTTCAGAGGGTTACTTAGAATTCTAAGATAAACCTCAATTGACCTCATGTTACCTATAATAGAGTCCTGGTAAGTAATTATCAGGACTTTTTATTATTTATTGAAAGGAAATTAAAAGAATGAAGCTAGCATCTAAACGGTTAATAATAAGCTTTTTATTATTGACATACACTTGTCTATTGGTTCTGTTCTCATTGAACCCGGACCAATTTTTTATGATAGCGAGTGGTAATGATGTGCTTAATGGTCATTTGACTTATAATACTAATCTTCAAATGAATTATGTATTACAGCAGTGGCTTTATTCAGTAGTACTTGCTTTTATTGACAATCATTTTGGATATGTTGGAGATATACTTTTTACTCTTATTCAAAATATTATATTGTGGTTCCTATCATATAAGTTTCTAAAGAAAAAGATAAAAAGTGATTTTTGGGCCACAATTATTCCTATTGTTTTAATCTTAATAAATTTCTTCTATGTAATTAGTGTAAGGCCAAGTACCATAACACTAATTTTATTGTTATCTGAGATCTTAATCTTAGAAAAATATAAAGAGACAAAAAATTGGAAACAATTGTTTTGGCTAATTCCAATTTTGATCCTGCTAGCTAATGTACATCAATCTATTTATTTGTATTGTGGTATAGTAGCAATGCCATACATGATAGAAGGAAAGAAGCTTGACTGGAAAGTTATTATTTCTGGATTATTGATGCTTCCTATTTCTCTATTAACACCTTATGGTCTTGACGGAGCTCTTTATATTTTTAGAGCAATGATAATTGGACAGAAATATATTAGGATTCAAGAAATGCAGTCTGCATCTGCAAATATAGCAATATATGCATATATTTGTCTAGTAATTATTGGATTAGTTGGAGTTAATTATTTCAAGAAAACAAACAAATTTATTAACTTCTACATGATCTTAACTATCTGTATGACTATCATGACGCTTAGAAGTATTTTATTTATATTTATTCCTATGTTGTTTATTGCAAAGAATTTTGACTTCTTAGTGTTTAGTGATGTAAAGATTTTTAAGGAAAGTTTAGTTACTACAATAGTAATGTCAGCACTGACTGCTCTTATCTTATTTAATGCCCCTGCATTAATCACATCAGATCTTAATGATGAGTTAGATTTAGTTAAACATTATATTGCTCTTGAGATTCCAAAAGATGCAAAGATCTATAATGTTCCAGATAGTGGTGGTATTTTAGAGTACAATGGCTATAATATCTATCTTGACACTAGACCCGATGCTTATGATAAGGAAAACACAGAAAGATTTAGAGAATTTAGTATTATTGATGGTGGAATAAATGGAGCAAGATATGTTTCAGATACTGAAATATTAAAGGAAACTGAAAAATTTGAGTATTTGATTACATATACTAATTCACGTCTGGATAATATCTACAGAGACATGAATTATGAGCCTCTCTACCGGAATGACATGTATGTAATTTATAAAAGTAATTTACTTTATTAACCAATAAACATATAATAATATAAAGGAGAATGAACTATGAAAATATCAACAAACAAGGTGTTAAAGAAACTAGAGCACCAACAAAAGGTAAATCCTGGTCATAAGCAGGACAAATATAATCCTCCTCCAAGACCAAGATCAGCTACCTTTAAGACAGGAAAAGACAAAGCCAATAATAGGCAACAAACAAAGATTGATATTAAGAAAGGAAAGTATGACGAATGAAGATAGATCCTAAGAAAAACTATAAAAAGCCATTATATTTGATTGGAGTGGCTTCATTAGTTGGGGTCACTGCATTATGTGGTACTGGTTGTGGTGATGATTTACAAATTGCAGGAGATGTTCCTACAGCAACTACAACTGAATTGATATTAGAGGGTGAAGCACAGACAGTTGAAACAGAACCTAGTGAAACTGATGAACCTGTTGCACTAGACGGTGATGTTGCTATTTGTGAACCTACACCAACTCCACCAGTATTAGAAGGTGGAGTACCAATTGATGATGGATATTATGATGAAAATGGTAACAAGAAGGGAAATTAAAAATGTACAAATATATTGGAAGTTTAACTGTTGATGAGCTCAACAAAATTGATACAAAGCTAACTGAAAAAGTTCAAAAGGAAGTTGATAAGTTTAAAGATAAGACTACTTCTTATTGGATTGACGTTATGATAAATGAAAATGATGACATAGTTTTAGTATCAGATAATGGATTAGAGTGTTCAACGGATATTAAAATAAATAAAAAACTTATTGACTCTATAGTAAAGGTAGCAGTTGAAGTATGACAGCAGATGAGATTATTTTTAACAGCATAGACATTACCAACTGGAAATGTTTTGACCATAAGAAAATGGATTTTGATAAGATGACCATTTTGAATTGGAAAAATGGTGAAGGTAAGACCTCATTGATTCAGGCAATTTTCTTATGTATACTTGACAAGAGACCTGATAATCTTGATTTTGCTAGTTTGGTAAAGGATCCTGAGAAGCCTACAAAGATTATACTTAATTTTACTTACAGAGCTTCAACTTATATTATTGAAAGAGAAATTGGTAAGACTTCAGGATATAAAGTTTACAAGAATGAGGAACTTATTAGTAGAACCTCAAATGATAGTAAAAAGATTCTCAGTGAAATTTTCCCTCCTTCAATAATGGCCTTAATGGGATATGATAAGCCATTGGCTGAGTCAAATATAATGAATACTTCTTTTATGTTTGATCTTTTAGAAAATGAATTCAAGGTTCCATTGGAAGTAAAGGAAGTTTTTAGTAAAGACAAAACATATCATCAAAAACATAAGTCAACTCTTGAAAAGCAGATTACAAATCAAAGTGTAACTCAAGATCAGATTGATTCTTTGAAATCAGAACTTGATGTTATTGAAGGGCAGATTAAGTCAAAAGCATTTGTATCTGACTCTGAAATTATTAAGGCAAAGAAAGCCAAAGAGGACTTTGCTAAATACAATGACTTACTTGCTCAGTTGGCTCCAAGTGTTCCTTATGATAGAGAACTTTGTTTAAGACTTAAGAGTTATGGTACAACTGAGGAAGAATGGACAAAACATTTTAATGATATAGTTGTAGAACTTGAAAAAGAAAAGTCAAAGTCAGCTGCAAGTCCATTAACAAAATATCCAAAGAATGTTATTGCCGCACTTATCAATGAGAGTAAGTGTAATTATGACACATGTGCTCTTTGTGGTGCTAAGAACTTTAAAGAACCTATAATAAATTATGACACAGTTGACACTGATAAAATTCAAAGACTTGAAAGAGAACTTGAAGATAGAAAATATAATTTTGGAGAGTTCCTTATTTCAGCTAAATACTGGTCAATTAAAAAGCAAATTGAATTAGTTGAATATTCAAAGGACATTGACTTTGATAAAATAATTGACAGTTATAGTGAAGAAACAAATAATCTTTATAGTGAATATGAAGAAAAGAAAAAGGCTTTTGAAAACCTTGATAAGGATTTAGCTAGAATAAATGAGTTGCTTGAGGCAACTAAAAATTATGAGCTTGATAAAACATGTATAGGAATTACAGAGGAATATATCAAGCAAGCTAAAGAATACTATGCAGAGGAAATTATAAAGTCAGCTGCTGAGATTGTAAAGAGTATCAATACTAGATATGTTGACCTCTTTATGGAAAATGGTGTTTATAAGGCTAAGATTTGGGATAAAGACTTCACAAAACTTTCAGTATTACCTATTCAGTCACTTTCTAATGGTGAGAGAACCTGTGCTTCATTGGCATTGATTCTGTCCATTAGAAACTTGTTTATGCCTGGCCTTCCTTTAATCATGGATGAGTCATTTGTAAACTTAGATGCTGATAACTTAAATGCTGTTAAGGATATTATTCATAAAGATACATGTCAGTGGATTATTGTATCACATGATGAAAGACTTATTAGTTAAGAGGTAAATCATGAATTATAGTGATAAACTTATCAAAGCATATAGAGAAAATTTCAAGCCTGAAATGGAAAATGCATATATTCAATTCAGAGCAAGAAATGACATTGCAGTTTGGTCAAATGATCCTGTATATGTAGACAATATGATCTTTGGTAAGATAAATGGAAAAACAATAGACTGGTCAAATAATGCTACACTCATTAGACAAAAAGCTGAGGCTTCTGGTCTAGTTGTTTATGAAACAAATCCTACAAAGCATAGATTTACTGTTTGCATTCCTAGAGATGCAATTGTTGAAGCGGCAATGAATGCCGCCACTCAAGAAACACCTAATAGGTACTACATAGCAAACTCAGTAATTATAAAATATAATGATGTAGAATATGATACAAACACTATAGATAATGAGGAATTAAAGAGTTATTTCAAACACAAAGAAGAGATGTAAAGGAGATATAATATGTGTAATATGAATTATGAAGCAACTGCCTCAAAAGCAGTTAATCCTACAATAGTAAAGATGAGATTTACAATTACTGCCTCAGATAAAGATGTTGAAAAAGCAGTAAATACTTTAAATGAAACAAGAAAGAAGAGTAGAAAGGATATATTCCTCAAGGACTCTCTTATTCAGGATTCATTTACTCAGACCAGTATTTCAGTACAGCCAATGTATAAGAATGAAGAGGTTAAGGTAAAAGTAGATGGAAAAGAAGTAACAAAATATAATAGAGTATTTGATACTTATACAGCAAGCACAACATTTAGCTTTAACTTATCAAATACAGAAACTATTATTGATGACTTCACTGATATTTTAAATATGGGAATTAAACTCAAGACAAAGTGTTATTATGATTTTGACATAACACCTGAGGAAAGATTGCAATATGAAGAAGAGTTAACTGCACAGGCAGTTGATGATGGAATTAAGTCAGTCAAGAATATAATGAGTAAGTCAGAAGAACTAAAGAATCTAGTCCCATATATTCTAGAAATCAGAACTAATAATAATTATCAATTTGAAGCAACAGCATTTAGAGGAGCTGCAAAAACATTGAAGGCTTCAAGTACTGCAGATGACTATCCTGAAATCATCACTCCTGAAATAGTTATAGATATTTTTAATAATAAAAAGATTTTTATAGAATCCACTGTTGGATTGGTCATGAATCTTAAGAGTTCAAAGGCTATTTAATTATAATATAATATAGAAGGAAGGAAATTACTGAATGAAAATAGCCCTTTGGAGTGATCTTCACCTCGGTAGGAGAATGTATCGTACCGATGAAAATAACATTAACAAATATGAACAAGCTGGTTATAAAGCAGGAGAACAATTTTCAGATGCTATGATAAACGAAAAGCCAGACTTGATTATAGATAGTGGAGACATATTTGATGTAGCTAATCCTTCCGTTCTTGCTATGAATAAATATGCTAAACTTCAAATGAAGTTTGAAAAGGCTGGCATTCCTACGATGACTATTTTAGGAAATCATGATTTTAGTTTTCCTAATAGAAAGAGTAAGTGTAGTGCAGCTGAAATGGCACATCATACATATTTTGCAGATTATGAAATTAAGACAGTTGAAATTGATGGTATTTTATTTGTAATGATGCCGTATATTTACGATACGGATGCTAACATTGAAGCATATCTCAAGCAAACGGAAACAATTGCATCAGAGTCTTCATGTTCAAAGAAAATATTAGTAACACACGGAGTAACTGAAAAGTACTATAAGGATAGTTTAATTTCAGATAAGATTATGTTGTCTGATAAATTAGTCGAGCTATTTAACTTAGTAGTAATTGGACATATTCATACTCCATTTGCCTATAAACAGAAAGAGACTTTAGTTATCTCACCTGGATCCTTGATTGATTATCAAGCTCACGTTGATAGAACAGGTCCTTGTTTCATAGACACAGACGATTGGTCTTTTAAGAGAATAAAGATTAAAACACCTCATATTATTAAGAAAGATTGTGACGAATCTAATATCAATGAAGTCCTTAAAAATGTGACAGAGGATATATATCACATTTCATTTAAGGGTGACACTAGTGTTATTGATAATGATTTGTTTATTGAGGCTAAAAATAAAACAATCAATTTAGTTATCGATCTTGTCGAAGATGAAGAGGTCGTTAAAGAAGAAAAAGAAACAAAATTAACTTTAGATTTATTTGACTGGGTAGCCAAAAACTATCCTGACTATAAAGAATCATTTGAAAAAGCAAAGGAGGCAATACAGACGTGACAAAACAAAAAGAAGAGTTTGAGTGTTATTGCCTCGATAGGCTAAAACCTATAGGTGAGGATTTCCCTATTGCATATGATGACGGTTCAGTAATAAAGAAATTATATTACAAAATAGGACTAGTCGCAACTATAAAGCACCAAGAGTGCTTTATTTTATATACAGCCTCAGAAGATGATTTAGAAGGTTTCACTTTTATTACAAAGGAAACCTTTTATAATTATCAGAAAAGGTTCTATACAGAAATATTAACAATTACAGAAGTAAAGGAAATATTTAAGAAATTACCTTCAATAAATATTTTTGAATTTACTTCTTTACTCCAGTTCAATACTATATATGAGGAATTCAAAGAAATATTGGAATGCAACTGGGAAACTTTAGAAATGGATAGTTTAATAGAAATCTAATATACAGGAGGAAACTTAAAATATGGACATGAGAAAGTTAGAGCTGCAAAGATTGATAAGTGGTGAGCACGGAATAAATTATCACCGCAATGTTAATCTTAATGGTTGGACTTTTTATTATGGCGAATCATTTATTACTTTCGAATTATGTGAAGTTAAAGGATTTATGATTGCAAAGATTGATTATATCTTTGTAACAGATACTACCGCTCTGATCAAATTATTCGCTCAGGCAATGGATTTCTGGAAAGGTAATGAGGTCAAGTATATCTATTACAGAGAGCATCTTAGAAAGGCCAATGCTGCTGAGAATTATATCAGTAAGAATTTAGGTCTTAAAATAATTACTTCTGACAACTTCAATGGTTGGAAGTATAATTGGGTTTCAACTAATGGCTTCCCAGAAAGTGAAATTCTAGAAGCAATTACAGACAATTAAATTTCAATGAAAGGATGTAAGCAACTATGAGCAAGTTCAAAAAGGTCTTGTCTGTTTTGTGCTGTCTCAGTGTTGTTTTTACATCCTTTTTGACTGTACATGCAGATGACTATAAAAAGTATGACTCTTCAGATGATAAAGAGAATAAAGATACTGCAACTTATTACATAATAGAGGGTGAAGATTTTAACTCTCTATTTGACTTTACTCTAAAAGACGTAAAGAATGTATATGACTGGGTATGGAATTTTAGAACATATACAGTTATTAAGAAAGTTGATGCAAAAGACGGAACATATTATAAAGCATACTTTAATACACCTAACCTTCAGCATTTAGTTAAGAATAATGTAACTAGTATGGTTGCTCAAGGTTATACTGATGAAACATATAATGTTGACTTGACAGAATGGATTGTTGATGTAGGTGAAGCAGGAACTGATCCTATTACAGGAGAAAAGAATCCTAATAAGATTAATGCTATTACTAGATATGGTTTCCAAATTCCAAGTTATGAATATAAAGGAGAATATCCTCAAGAAATCATGACTGTTGCAGGTATCGTTCCTACAGGATTCTGGGATACTGTCTGGAGAGCAATTAAATCATTATTTGGTGCCTCATTTATTGAAGCTCCAGATGCAGAAAACTTTAATACAATTACATATCTAAATCATGGATATGTTGATAAAGAAAATTATTTAGTAGAATTTATTCAGAAATATTATATGAGATATTTTGTTGCTAGAATTTCTTCTAGCAAAGATGATGCAGAGTCTACTATTGATGGTTACTTTAGAGATGTTGATGATTTCCTTGAGGAAACAGTTACTATTGAGGAATGTAAGTCAGCTGAAGAATGGATTGAAACTAACCTAGAACAATATAAAATAGGTAGAAGATTAGAATATGGTTATGATCTATGGAGAAATAAAGGCACAGAAAATCAAGCTACCTATGGTTATAATTTTAAATTAAACGGTTTTACTTATAGTACTTTAGAAAAAGAGTCAGCTGTAGATAAATATGTTGGTTTAGGCAAAGAATGTGATAAAGCTTCAGTTGAGTTAGCTCATAGTAAAAAAGGCAAAGAATATAATACCACAGCTGAAGGTGCTGAAATGCCTTTTGAGTCTTTTCAAGATTGGCTAAGAAAACAAGAAGATTATATTAATGCCTTAAGAGCTTGGTGGTATGAGAGTAGCTATACCCAAAAAGAAAAAGCAAAAATGCTTTATATAATTATAGCTAGCAATTCAAATAATCTGTTATATGGAGATTTACCTGAAACTTTTGGTGATGGTAAAGAGGCAATTGCTTTCTTTGAAAATTACTTTAAAGATCCTGATGATACAGTAGTATTGGCCGGTGCGGCATTTTATAGACCTATAGAAAGTATAGATTTTTGGTTTACTGTTAAAAATGTAGATGATAACTCAAATAAAGAAGCAAAAGATGATTATGATAAAGATCTTAAAGCTGGATATGATTCAGGTAATGCTACAGGTAAAGTTTGGAAAAATAGAGAAATTTGTGAAAAATGGGATAGGGCTTATAATGCAGCTTATACCTATGCTCGTGATATTGATAATAAAACAGTTGAAGCAGCTCAAAAAGATGCTCTTGAGGCTGCAAAAAAAGAAACAGGCCTTAGCTCAAAACCTACTCCTCAAATAGAAACTGTAACATATAAAATGAATGCAAATGAGTATTATTACAAAAATGGTGATGAAATCATCAAATGTGATAAAACTGATTCAAATGTTTTATATTCTATTTGGACATTATGTATTACTACATATGACTGGGAGAGAGGAAATTGGATCGATCCTGCAATGCAAACATTGATGGATAGATATGAAAAGTGTGTAGACTTAACTAATGATTATGATGCTTTCATTGAAAAGTTAAATCTAGTCACAAAGGCAAAAGATATGAATCCTAAAAAGCCTATGGCAGGTATTGCGTATTCACAGTGTCTTATTGCAGTTTCTAAAGGACAAGAAAAAGAATCTTGTATAAATACAGATTATGGTGAAGAAACAACCATTACTGTAGCAAGTCTTTATGCATATAGTGGTCTTTATACTTTTACTCCATTTAGTTATAAAGATTGGAAAAAGTATGAGGAAAATCATAAAGCAAAGAATGGTTATTGGGATGATAAGGATAATGCTCAAATTTATATAAATGCTGAGACATTAACTGAGGAACAAGCACATAGAATAATTAACTTTATTAAGAATAGTGCTGGACCTTATTATTCTCAGGTAATGTCAAATATTATTAAACTCATTGTTCAAAATGCTGCATATGAGAAAGATACTGCTCCTGCAGAGGTAATGCATTCTGATGACGTAAGAGTCATGCCTTATGATCTTTCAACTCTTGCAAAAGACGATGCAGAAAACTATGATGTAACTGATCCAAGAGTTGATATTTTCAGAGAAAAACTTATTGGTTCTATTATTGCTGATTTGGATTTGAATATGAATGGTTTTTTCCATTTCTTTAATTTCCAGACAACAGTATTAGGAATTATTAGTAAAGTAACTGAATTGTCAGTTTGGATGCAACAGATGTGTAACTTAGATCAATTAGATAAATTTGGTCTATCACCTACAACTATGTGGACACAATCTTTTGCCAATTTCTTAATAATTGCTGTATTCTTAGTCTTTATTATTAAGACTATAAAATCAACAGTTGATTTATGTAGAGATGGTAGAAATACTTCAGGCAAGATTTTACTTGGTTTCTTAATTCTTTGTTTAGAATTAGGTTTCTTAACTGTATTTGTTTCCAATACTGGAAAACAAAAAATTTGGAAAACTATAAAGAATATGGAAAATAGTGTAGTAAATCTTGGTGAAATGTGTACACTATATAGTGATGATAAATTAAAATATTTATTTGGTGATGTAGATGGTATTGAAGTAACTTATTATTTACCATATCTTGATGCTTGGTCAAAATATAATACCGGTTATGGATTATTTGATGATCAGCAGTTAATTGATACTAAATCAAAACTTCCCGAACTTGAAGATTTTAAGAATCCTCAATTAGGAGATAACGATATTAGACATTGGTCTGTATTGTTAGCTGATTCATTTGAGTATCATGGTAAGTCTGATAGTATTTATAATTCAGTGCCATACAAGAATCCAGCGACAAAGAAAACAGAGTATGTAAATGGTGTAACAATTAATAATAATGCATATAGAGTTGTTGACCATTTCTTAGCTCCAAGAGTAACTCTAAAAGAGAAATCTAGCGGAGATAAGATGAAATTAACTGCTACTCAAAATGAGAACTACAATGGTGAATTCCAGAATTGTAGTGCTACAGACATGATAGTTAAGTTGATTTTATCTATATTCTTATGTTTCTTGTCATTGATTAAGTTACTTGTTTTCTTCTGGCAATGGTATATGTTCTATACATTCCTATTCCAAAGTGTATTAGGAAAATTTGCTGAAAGAAAAACTTGGAGACAAATATTACTCAAAACTTTCTCACCTACATTAGCATTGATCTTTATAGGTGCTTATTCTGGTATTATGATTTCTATCGGAACAAGTTTAGAAGGTTTTATGGGTATTATTATATTATTAGCATTGATATTCTTAACATTAAAGATTATTATTTGGTGGTATGAATTAAGTAGAGGTGTTTACTTCCCTGGAACTATTAAATGGGTATATGCATTATCAGCATTTATTATGGATAGCATGGGTGGTAATATGGCTGGTAGCACTAAAGAACATTCTGATAATGTTAGAATCATTAATGAAGAGTCTGATGCATATATTGATAAGAATTATGCTAATCAAAGTGATGAATTTAGACGCATCATGAAACGTGGTACAATTGAAGAACAAAGAGCCTTATTATATAATGAAGATGGTACTATCAAAGATGAATTCAGAGGTAGAAAATTTGCTTATGTAAGAGGTAAATATGTTGAACACTATAATAACATGGTAAAACGTGGTGATTATATTAGTGGAGAAATTAAAGATCACGTTGAGCAGTTAAGTCTGAAATATGGTGAAGAATTTGATAAGGATCTTAAGAAATATAGAAAAGAAACTTATCATGGTGCTACTCCTGAAGATGAAAAGAATAATCCTAATTATGATGATGGAATGGACTTAAATGATGATGGTACTATAAAAGATCCTAATAAAGAAAAACAGAAAGGACAAAAAGATGAAGCTAGTGAGAAAACTGGTGAGAACCAGCAAAATCAAGACGCAACTAGCGACCAGAATTCAAAGAAATAAACCTGAGAAAAAATGGTCGGTAGTGGCTAAGTGTGCATTTTGTGCATTTCTCGCAACACTAGTTTTTGTAGCTCCTTTCTCTGGATTTGAGAACATTGTCTATGCAGATAATTATCAGAACTTTAAAGGTACTGAGAAAGCAGACAATGATAAGATGTTTGATTCTAAAAAGGATCAAAATATCTACAAAATGTGGTCAGTATTTAAGAGCTACGGTCTCACAGATGAGGAGGCCGTAGCCTTAATTGCACAGGCTAAATTTGAAACAGGGGGTACATATTGTTTTGATGTACTTGAGGGTGATTATAGTAATAATTTCATTAGTAAAATGAGATCTAAATATCCCGGATTGCCTGGAAAAGGAGAAGAATTATTTAAAAAATACAATACAGATAAACAATTTAGATATGACTGGTCAGAAGCCGTAATGTCTTTCAATGGAAGTGATAATAGAAATGCTTACTTATATAAAGGTGATGGTACTTGTGGTATTGGTATACTTCAATGGACCGGTGAAAGAAATGTAATGCTTCGTAATTTTGCTCAATCACATGGTGCTAACTGGTGGGATGCAGAAGTTCAATTATCTTTCATGTTTGATGCTAAGAATGGTGATAAAAATTATGCAACATGGTTAGCGGGATATAAAATTAGTCATAAAAATAAAGATATTGGAGATTGTGTTTCAAAAGTAGTTAGAGGTTATATGGGTTGCAAAGGCCAGCAATCAAGAATTGACAATAGTACTGGTGAAGCAATGATCCTTTATTATAAGCTTCATGGAAAAGGTTGGGACTCTAACTATGGAGCAAAAGTACTTTCTGGTGCAGGAATTAAAGCTGCTAAGTTTAAAACAGGTATTCAGGATGTTACTATTCAGCAAAGTTTAATTACTCCAGGCATCAATTATCCTTGGAATAGTGGTTTCTTAACAACAGATAATTCTGATGCAATGGATGCTAGAAATAAAGAAGTATATGAAGGCTATGTAAATAGTTTACTTGGTCAACCTGATGAATCAAAGAAATATAGTTTATTTGAATTATATGGTGAAGATTTACATTGGTATAGATATATGGGTGAATCTACTGCAGTTCCGGGACTTGGAGATCATATATATTCTGCCTATACAGAAGATAAATTAGATTTATTAGCTCTTGAAGTAATTGAAAGAGTTGATTATAAAAATACTAATTATCTTTCAACTAGAGTATACCCAAATAGACCTAGAACTCTTACAAAAGTAGATAAAGAAAATGGTTATACAGATCCAAGAGTTGATGTAGAAGGTGGCGGAATGTTTAATGGCTACCTTTATGTACAAGGCTCTAATTGTATGACAATTGCAAAGTTTGTATCTTCTTTTGTATCAATGTTGACAACAAATGAGCTTATTGATAAATCAGTTGATATAATTACTAAAATAGAAGAAACAACTGAATTTGAAAAGTTTGTTCCTACTATTTTTTTACTTTGTGGTTTTGGTATTTTAGGATTGATGGCTTCATTAGTAAAGAAAGCTATTTTTATTGCCAAAGCAGATAGTAGAAGTAGTATGACTGACATTATAATTAGATTCATAGTTGGTTTATTCTGTATTGGTTTTATTTTATGTATGACATTGAATCCAGGTGTATTTAATAAGGTAATTAAAGCTGGATTAGGTCTTATGGATAATGTATTCAATGCAGCACTTGCAGATGCATTTAAAAATGATGAAGTAATTGCTGTAGAGGATGACTCAATGGCTACTAGAGCTGTTATTTGGAAGACTTGTATTTTTAATCCTTGGTGTAGAGGACAATTTGGTGGTTTAGAGTATAATGAACTTTATACAAATTATGCTACACTTCAAGATGGTCAAAAGGCAATGGCTCAAAGTAACCAAACAATTAAGATATATGAAGAGAATCCAGACATGGATAGAAATGTTCCTTATTATAATAGTACTCAATTAACTGGTGATGTATATGTTCCAGTTGGTGGAGGAAAGAAGATAAGAAATTGGGCAGCATTCTTATATTCATGCGGTTCTAAATATCATATTGATGCAACTTTAAATGATGCCTCAGATGCAGATAGTTTATCAACTAATGTAGTTTTTCCGATGGCACAAACTACTGCATATAATCACCTTCTATATGCAGATACGTTTAGAGTTGTAGATGCTCAAATGAATATTTCACCTCAGTATTACAAAGATGGCAGTATTATTTATAATTACACAGATGCTCATCAAGTGGAATATCATTTTGGTAGAGAAGGTTTTAAGATGATAATTAATGCAGCCTTGTTATTATTCTTAATTCCTGCTATTTGGCAGAAGATTAAGAATTTCTTACTTTTAATGTTATTAACATTTGAGTGTATTTACTTTTCTTTTATAGAATTGTTTAAAGAAGGCACAGGTTTAAGAGATATTGGAGATAGATTAAAGAAATCTATTGCAGGATATTTCTTAGCCTCACTAAAAATATATTGTATGATTACATTATATGCAATATTTGTTGATAAAAATTTTGTTATGTCTTTGTTATATTGTTTACTTTGCCTCACAATTCTTAGTGTTTCTGTTAATGATATAAATAAATTTGCAAAGAATACAACTCATAAAGCAATGTTGGCTATTGAGAATGCTAATGCAAAGAAAAAGCTTAAGAAAGATGCAAGAGCAAAGTGAGAAAAATATGAAAAATTATAATTTTATAATAGGCTATTTAATTATATAAAAAGAGGAGGGAAATTATGTATACCGTTATAACAAATGACAACAAAGTACCTAAGGAATTGGACGGATTTGTGACAGAAATCTGGACATTAGAGCAATTCGTTAAGAAATGTAATGACCAGACTGATGGCTTTTCTGTTGATGAGGGTTTATGGTATCATGTAACTGAATTAACAGAGGATATTTACAATCAGTTGAAGTTTTATGTTGATGATGGTGCAGTTGATATTATATACTATTGCTATCAAACAGACGTTTTGCCTGATTTTGAAATTGATAAACTCAATTTGTGCACAGATCCTGATGCACCTGTTGCTGAGGAGCCTGAGCCAGAGCCGGATCCTGTTAGTGAACCCGATCCAGAACCTATAAAAGAACCTGAACCTGTGGTTGAGGTTAAAGAACCTGACCCTGAGCCTGAAATTGAAATTCAGCCTCCTGTAGTTCAGGAAGTACCTAAGGAACCAGAACCTAGTTCTGCAGACTTATTTGCTAAATTTAATGAAAATATCAATAAGACTGTTTTTAGTCATAATAATGAACAGCCTAAGGTTGAAGAGCCTAAGATTGATGTACAGGCACCTGTAGTATCTACACCTGTTGTATCAACTCCTGTAGTTGAGCAGACACCTGCTCCTACTCCGGCTCCTGCACCTGTTGCTACAAACAATGATGAAATATCACACTCTGAAATTGGTGGTATTGCAATTGCAGAATCAACTAATAAAGCACCTGTTAAAATTGATATTAAAGTAGCAAAGAAAGCTCTAGAAGCCAAAGGTGATGATTTTGAAAAGACTCACAATGGAATTGCTTCAGTTATACTCTTCGGCAGTGCAAAAGGTGGTACTGGTAAAACATTTACTGCATGTGCTAGTGCCCATCACTTTGCACTTACACATCCTAATTTGAGAATTGCATTAGCTGACTTTGACATTATTGATGGTCAGGTTGCTATTACAACTAACCAAATTGGACCTACAGTCAAGGGTTATTATAAAGACTTCAAGGCTGGAAGAAATACTTTTGCTGATCTTTATAAGTATCATGCAAATTCTTTCCACTTTGGTAACAATCTTGACTTCTATCTTGCTCCTGAGCAAGATATTCCTGAAATCACAAATAACAATGAGTTCTGGAAAAACATTTATACATTGTTAGTAAAGAACTATGATGTAGTTATTTTTGATAGTGGTATTGACTATATGGGTAAGCAGCCTATTAGTGAACTTTACAAGATTGCTAATAAGATTATTATTACTTGTAATATCTCAATTAACTCAGTTAAGTCAATCACAAAACAGTTACAGACTCTCAGCGGTCAGAGACAGAATATTGTCTTTGATGCAGAAGATGCTATTCTTGATAGAACAAACATTGTATTGACACGTGTTTCTGATGAATATCAGAACGTAAATGAAGAAGTTGTTTCTATTTTAGGTAACTATGTAGACATCATTGCTGCATTTGGTAATATTGATAGTCTTATCTATCAAGTTCAGTGGGCAGGTGCTTGGGACCTTATTGAGGAACAGCCTGAAATTGTAGAGAGTCTTGATACAATTACAAGCTTAAGTGAGGATGAGTAAAATGAACAAAATAATAATTGACGGTTGTGTACAAAAGGATGCTAAGTTATATGAGGAGATAGCGAATTTCAATATCTCCGCTATAACTGGCGAATATACTTGTGTAGACGGCACTAAAAAGAATAGATTTACCTATATCAGGGTTGTATATCCACAACCCATTGATGAATATTTGGAATCTATTTTACAACCTGGAATCATGATTAGAATCTATGGAAAACTTGATTCCGAGCAATATAAAACTTCTAGTGATAAAATTGTTTATAATAAAATTATCGTAGCAGAAGAAATTGTAAGAATTAAGTATGACAAAGATCTACAGGATTATGTGGAGGTGAATTTGCCATGAGTAGAAAAGATGATAAAAAGTCTTCTAAGAAACCTGCAAATTCTGCACAAAAATTTGAACAAGAACTTCCAGATATTGCTAAAAAATATGGACTTAGAGTTTCTAAACCTTATGGTTACTATCCAGATGATGTAAATGCTATTTTAGAGAAACTGGATGGAATTATTAGTGACTTAGAAAAAGAAAATATTGAACTGGGAAAAAAGGCTGAGGAAACTGAAAAGAAATATGCAGCTGTACAGCAAGAATTTGTTAGCTTCAAGATTAGAGTTCAAACACTCAATCTTCAGCCTACAACATTAGAACAAGATGTTGAAATGACAGAGAATGCTGTTAAGGAAATAGTAAAGCCTAAGCCAGCAAAACAGCTTAATTTTAAGCCTGCAAATGTTGTTAAGCCAAAGAACAATCCAGTGCCGGCTAAGGCTCCTACTAAATCGACATTTAATAATCTTATTTCTAAGAAGAAATCCGGAGGATAATTTTAATGAATGCTTTAGATAGAATAAATAATTTGGATAAACCAAAGACTGATATGTCTTTGGATGATCAAATGGCGGCAGTGGATGCAGTTGAAAATTCAGAAAGTAATGAATTTTTTAGTGGCATGTCACCTATGGCTAAGGAATCTATTATGTCACGTTCAAATGTTACTCCTAATAAATATGAAGTAACTATGGAAGATGTACAAGAAGAATTCCAAGATGAACAGCCAAAAGAAGAAGTAAAAGAAGAGGTTAAAGAGGAAGCAAAAATGGACAAAATGAAGGTCAATGCTGAAGAACAATTTAACTATAATACAGAAGAGAAAAAGCAACGCGGTAGACCTAAGCAAAGAGATGCTGTTGCCTCTTCAGAAAATGCTAGTGCTTATGATCCTATCATAGCTCAACTAGCAAAGAACATAGTGACAGATTTGAAGAAACAGAATTATTCTTATGGTGGTTTTTCTGCTTCTCAAACAAAGCTTATATTGGATTACATTTTACATAAACTTTAAGAGGAGGGATTAAAAATGAATGTAATGCTAGCAACAGTAATAGTTGGTGCCGGTACCATTGCTAAGATCGTAGCTTGGGGTGGTGGTTTGGCTGCAGGTATTGTTGCATTGTTCTTGATGTATGGTATCGCCAAAGATGGTTGGGATTATGCAAAGGGTCAAGGTTCAGTATTCAAGATTCTTGGTAAGGTTTTATTCCTTATTCTTTGTATTGGTATCATCATTCTTGCAATCAACTATCAGAAACTTGGTAATAAGTTTGCTTCACTTGCAGAAAAAGGTATTGATATTGTTGCCACTGAAGCATCAGATGTCTTCAAGGGATAACACAAATTTTATTGTAAGTAAATTATAAAAATAATAAGGAGGAATAATAATGTCACTAGCTGATTTTATGAAACAGCTGCAGGATCAAGACATAACATTTAGTGAAGTTCCTGAACAACCTGTACGAGTTATTCCGCCTGAACAAACTACTGTTAGGGTTATTGTACCAGAGACACCTCAAGTAAATAAACCTACTAAAATTAAGTTAAATTTAACGCCACCTAGTAGTACACCTGCTGTACCAAAACCTGTAGTTCAACCGGTTCAACCTGTTGCTCCACGACCAGTAGTTCCACAACCTGTGGCTACTCCTCAACCTGTACAGCAACCAGTTGTAGCTACACCTGTTAAACCAACACAAACAGTGGTTTCAACAGGTAGTATGACTCAATTAACTGATGAAGAATTATTCATAAAAAGTGGTACTGAAGATAGTAAGAAAGCTATATGGTTTGAGTATCTTGAGAAGGCTCGAACTAGTACAAAGAAAAACCAAATAGTAGACAAAATGAAAGTTGGAAGATTCACTATAACTCCAGATAATAAGTTTTTGATTCTTCCTGACTATGATGTCGTAGGAAAAGATCCTGACGACATCCTTAAAGATAGCTGGTTTTAACCACCACACTGATTATATTGTTTGGGTCTGTTTGACATTTCCAGCAATATTATTTACTATACCTTTTGTTTTGGAGGTGTGTCTTGGTTAAACAAATATAGAAGCACTCAGATTTCGGTCTGGGTGCTTTTCTTTTGTTTTCATTTATGTTTTTCATTAGTTTTCATATTGTTCATTTTTTGACATGAAATATTACATTTTTCATAGTCAATTTGATACGCGCTATCAGTTTTTATACATTTTTTATATAGTATGTATAATACATGTTCATTTTTTATGGTCTGACTTGTTAAATTAAACAAATTAATTATAATATTATAAAAAAACGGTTTACTTTTGCCTAGTAATAGGGTATAATATAATTAGATAATATAAATAAAGGCAAAAACCTTTCAAATGAAAAATATTATCTATCAAATAAAAATATTACAAAAATATCGAAAGTGAGACTAAAGAAAATGAAAAACAGAGCAACCCACATCATGGTAACCATCCTGGTAATCATGGTAGCTATCTCAGTAGTTGGTTGCTATACATCATGCAACAAGGAGCCTGACTACACACTGGTTCCTACCACAACTACTACAACTCAGGAAACAACTGAGGCTACCACTGAGGCAACAACTACAACAACTCAGGAAACCACAGTTGAAACAACTGAAACAACTATTGAAACAACTGAAACTTCTGAGACAACAGCTGAAACCACAGTTGAATCTAACTATAAAAACAATGACATTGACTTTGGTAATGATAAAAAGGCAGCTGAAACTCACAAGGACAATAAGGGTGGTAAGGTAACCACAACAAAGGCACCTTCTAAGAAGCCTGCTACTTCAACAAAGAAGCCCACAGCAGCTCCTACAAAGAAGCCTGCTACAACAAAGGCTCCTACAAATACACCTAAGCCTACTGAGAAACCTAAGCCTACAGCAACACCTGTACCTTCTAAGGGTTATGCAATTATTAAGGTTAAGGTAACTTCTCATGTATATGTTGATGATGAATCTGATGAAACTGAGAAGAAAGTTGACTACTTTGAGGTAAAAGCTTATACTAAGAAATATCATTCAAAGAAGCCTTCTGATTATCATTATGATGGTGATATTATAACAGATAAAGTAGAAAAGAAATATGGAAATAATTTACAGAATTTTTCTGCTAAAAATGTTGAAGTTATAAAATTTACTAACTAACCCTCTTATTTGTAATATTTTTAACAGGGAAGCCGCTCTTCGGAGCGGCTTTTCTTTTGCTTTTAATAATAAAAGTGATAAGCTATTTAATTATATAAAAGTATTTAGAAAGAGGTATAGTAATATGTATGGAATAAGAGGATTTCCTAAAAATTAACAATAAAAAATATTAAAAAAAAGAATGGAGAAAAGAAATGATTTTTACAAAAAAGAAAGTAATGAGCAGCCTTATTGCTGCAGCAATTCTATTCTCCTCATTGCCTACTTTAGTTTGGGCTGACAATGATGTTGATGAGACAGTTCCTACAACTGCTGAAACAATCGTCGAGACAACAGCTGAAACTACTGTAGAGACTACTGTAGAGGAAACAAAGGATGCTAATGTAACAACAATTCCATCCGATGAAAAGACTCCTACAGAAGAGACTACAGAAGACATTGAGGAGCCACCTATTGAGGAAACAACAATAGAAAGTTCAGAAACAGAAAAGCCTTCTGAAACTTCAGAGACTACTGTAACTGAAACAACTCAAGAGACAACAAAGGCAACAGAAACTACTGTTGAGACCACAGAGCCTTCAGAAACAACTGAGACAACTGTAGAAACATCTGAGACTTCAGAAACAACAACAGAGACCACTGCTACTGAAACATCAAAGATTATTATTGCAAAATCTTATGATGAATATTTTGAGTTGATTTCAAAGTTACCTGATGCTGAACGTATTATTGTAGATACAACTAAAGATTTATCTATGTTAAATGTAAAAGCTGGTGTCTATTTTGATGGCACCTATATTTTAGCATTTGAGAATAGTGCTGAAAAAGCTGTTGCAGTAAATACATTAGTAAGTCTTGGTATTTCATATTCATTAGACGGTGAACTTAGTACTTGTGATAATGAAGAAGATGAAGAGTATGGTGATTATATTGGACATCCAGATGACGGTTATGATCCAAACTTTGACTATGACTCATTACCTGAGGAAGAGTATGAAGACGATTCTAATGATGGTATCTTTGTTGATAAGCAGATCAATCCTAATGCAAAGGTAAAAGTTGCTATTATTGATACAGGTTCTAATAAAGCAAATGAATCATATTCAGTAATAGGTGATTCTACTGCTGATGACAATGGTCATGGTACAATGATGGCTAATGCAGTACTTAATGGATCTGATAATGCTTATATTATTTCCATTAAAGCATTAGATAAAGATGGTCATGGTCAAATGTCTGATGTATATGCAGCTATTCAGTTAGCTGAATCTATGAAAGTAGATTATATTCTTTTAGCTATGTCCATTAGAGATAATGGTAAGTATGAAGCATTTAAGGAACTTATTAAATCAACTAAAGCTACAATAGTTGCTTCAGCTGGTAATAATGGTACTGATGCTAAGAAATATTTACCTGCTTCTATTGATAAAGTATATACAATTGGTGCTATTGATGAAGATTCTATGCTTAGATCTTTCTCAAACTATGGTACTTGTGTAAACTATTATGTAGTAGCTGATTCTACTTCAGAGGCAGCTGCTTATGCTACAGGTATTATACTTTCTAAATCTTCTGAAGAAATATTCTATTATTTATCACCTTATGCAATCGGTAATGACAACATGCTCTATACTGATAGTAATGTAGAATATTTTGAAGCAGATGCAACAGTAAAAGGCACAAAATATAAAGAAGTATTTACACTTCCTGCAGGTAAATCTTTATCATCTTTCCGTAGAAAAGTATTGGATAAAGCAAAGAGTTATTCAGATAAAGGTACTTCATTTTCTAGTGGTTGTATTCACATGGTAAAATCATGTTATAATAATAATAGCTACTATAATGCTCCTGATACTGGATTTAAGTTTGATACTCCAGGTGCTGGATGTACTACTTCAATGAAGAGTTTAGGTTATCCAAATCCTAATAACGTTGGTATTACTGGTTTAACTAGTAAGGATCCTAAGGGTAGTGCAAAAGCATTATTCAATTATGTTGTATCTTATGCAGATCCTGGTGATATTATCATGTTTGGTAATCCTAAAGCATCATCAGACTATCCTTGGAGACATGCAGCTATTTATGCTGGTGCTTGGAAACCAGGAAAGAAAGGTTCTGGTAAAGGATCAATAGCAGAAGGTATTAAACACTTTGTTGGTGGTTCTAATAAAACTGGTACTAAGGATTATATGTATGGTGGTGTTTATGTACCTACACTTATCTTGTATGAATGTCCTGGTAACGGTAAATCTGCTCAAAGAAGACTTTTAAATGCGCAGGACATGACAGTAACAGATAAGAAATCTTTTACTACGGCATTTATCATCAAAGCAAAAGCTCCTTCAGTTAATAATAGTTTTACTATTGACAAGAGTGTTGAAGAAGATTATAAAGATGTAGTTACAAACAATCCTTGCTATTCTTATGAAGGAACTGTATATGAATTATACAGTAAAGCAAAGGTTGATGAAGCAATAGCTGAATCTGGTATTACAAATGTTAAAGAAGCTATTGCTTATATGAAAGAACAGGATGTAGGTGATCCTGATGATGAAACTAATGCTAATGCAAAATATGAACCTGATTTTACTTTCTCTATTGGTGAAGATGGTACTTGTGAAGATGTATTTCAAATAACAACTACTAATGCTGGTACATATTACTTAGTAGAGGCTAGTGCAGGTGCTGGTTTAAGCGTAGATGAAGAAGTTCATACTGTTATTATGTCTACCACTGCAGTTACTCTTGATGGACATAATTTAGGTAAAAATGCAGCTGGACATTTCTTAGGACATGTAACAGATACTCCTTTAACTGACCCTGTTACTATTCAATTAAGAAAAGTAGACTCATTTGGTAAATCTGTAAATGGTGCTACGATGAATGGTGCTACATTTATTTTTGAATATTATGGTGTTGATCTTGGTAACCCTAAAGATGAAGACACTAGTGGTAATGAGGGTGACGATGATGATTATCAGGATGAAAATGGTGAAGGTTTAGATGAACCAATAGAAAATCCTATAGATGAAGCTATTCAGCCTTTAGTTGTTTATAGAATAACTATAAATGGTACTAATGTGCAAACTATACGTTTATCAAGTTTACAGGCATTAGAACCTATTGGCGGTACTAATCCCAATTATTTAAAGAATTTAGGTAATTCTACTAATGATTATTTTCCTCTTGGTACAATAAGACTTTATGAGGAAACTGCTCCTTCTGGTTATACAAAGAATGAACAAGTAATTAGAATTAGAATGTATCAAAGTCCAGAAGATCCTGATGAATCTATTGTTCAATATTTAGTTGAAACAGAAACTGGTTCTTCAAGATATTGGAATCATACTCTTAATGGAGATGATATGAGTCTTGTACTTGCTGAAGCTCCTGAAATTAGTTATTATGAATTAACTAAGTCAATTCCAGTAAATGGTTATGATTTAAGTGGATTTGAATTTGAATTATGGAATAAGACAGAAAATATTCAGATTGCAACTGGTGTTTCACAAGCAAATGGTAAAGTTCTTTGGACATATGTTGTTGAAGGATATAAGTCTAATGCTGATCCTACAGTAACATTAACAGGAACTACAACAGAAAAACTTGAACTCGCTTTAGGTCCTTCTAATAACAGAATTGAATATGAAGTAAGAGAAAAGATAAAGACAAATGCAGTAAATGAAGCAGGTATTCCTATTTCATTTAAGACACCTACAGTTGAAGGAAAGACAGTAACAACTGGAACTGGATATTATTCTATTTCTGAAACTCTTACTGAAAATGGTGCTACTGTTTCTAGAATATTTACTAACCCTGTAGAACATATTAATTTGAGTATTAGAAAGTCTGATATTTCAAATGATGATACAGCAAAGACATTTACTTTTGATGTTTTCTGGTTAGGAAATGGTGAAACTGCAAATGAATCTGCAAGTAAGAAAGCTGGTACTATAAGTATCACAACTAATACTGCAGGTGAAGGTACTGGAACTCTTGAGGGACTTCCTCTTGGTTGGTACAAAGTAGTTGAAACTGATACAAATGGATTAAAGGTAACTTATCCAGATGGTCAGATTGTTGATGGTAGAACTGATGGTGCTGAACTTACTTTTGATGTAATTAATAGTGACATACCTAAGCTTGGTACAACTTTAATTGATGGTACAACAAAAGATCATGTTGGTATAATTGGTGAGAATATAACTCTTACTGATACTGTATCTTATAGTGGTTTATTTGCAGGTACTTATACAGTTAAGGGTACTCTTATGAATAAGGCTACAAATCAGCCTCTTAAGATTAATGGTAGTACTGTAACTGCTGAAGCTACATTTACTCTTAATGCACAAACAAATGCTTATGGTAAAGAAATTCAGCAAAAGGGAACAGTTGATGTAACATTTACTTTCAACTCTACTGACCTTAAGAATGTTTCTGTAGTTGCATTTGAGGAACTTTACTTAGGTAATGAACTCATTGTAGAGCACAAAGACATTAATGAAGAAGGTCAGACAGTTCACTTCCCTGACATTAACACTGTTTTAGTACAAACAGACAAGAAAGATGTTCTTGAATATAAGCCTGGAGAAACTGTTTCTCTTACTGACACTGTTTATTATAGAAACTTAGTACCTAATAAGCAGTACACAATAAAAGGTGTTTTAGTAAGTAAGACAGAAAATGGTGTTGAGACATCTTATACTGGAACAAAGACATTTACAGCCACGACATCTGAGGGTACAGAGACTGTTACATTCAGTGTACCTTATAATGATATTACTGGTAAAATCTTAGTTGCTTATGAAGGATTATCATTCAATGGAGTAACAATGCTTGAAGATAATGACATTAATAATGAAGCTGAGACAGTTTATGTTCCTGAAATTAAGACAACATTAAAAGATAATGCTACTGGAGATCAAATTTCAAGTTCAGTTGAGAATATTACTTTAACTGATACAGTTAAGTATACTTCTCTCAAACCTGGAGTTAAGTATCTCATGACTGGTACTCTTGTAGATAAAAAGACTGGTGAAGCTATTAAGGATTCTAATGGAAATCCTATTTATGGTTCTACAGAATTTACACCTGAAACATCTGATGGTACAGTTGATGTAGTATTTACTTTTAAGAATGTAGTTCTTCCTAATACTACTATTGTTGCATTTGAGAGATTAGAGTATGATGGTATTAATGTTGCTATTCATGCTGATATTGATGATTATCCTCAAACAACTTTCATTCCTGACATCCATACTACATTCTATGATGTAGCATTTAGTGAAAAGGCTGTTGGTGATGGTGCATCATTAGCAAGTTATGGAAAGACAGTTAAGTTAGTAGATAAGGTTTACTATGAGAATGTAGTTCCTGGTAAAGAATATTCTGTAACTGGTACTGTAATGGTTAAGACAACCAAAGAAGCATTGAAAAATGCTGAAGGTAAGCCTTATACTGTAACTAAGACATTCACTCCAACTAATAAGTCTGGATATGTTGAAGTAGAATTTGAAATTGACACTACAGTTATTCCTAACACTTCATTAGTATGCTATGAGACACTCAGTTTCAATTCAGTCAAACTCGTTATTCATAATAATATTGATGATGTAGATCAGACTGTAAATGTTCCTGGTGTTCAGACAACAGCTACTGATAAGGCAGATGGTGATAAGGCTGTAGACGGTACAAAGACTTCACAGACAGTTGTTGATACAGTTAAGTACACAAATCTTATTGAAGGTAAGAAATATACAATTACTGGTAAATTAGTTGTAAAGAAAGACTATGCTGATGGTGAAGAGCCTGAAGTTGTTAAGGGTCTTGATGGAAATGATTTAATTGTTTCTAAGACATTTACAGCTGAAAAAGCAGATGGAACAGAAACACTTGAGTTTACTTTTGATGCTTCTAAGTACTCTGGTTATCAGGTAGTTGTATTTGAGGATCTCTATTTTAATGATATTAAGATTGGTACACACTCTGATCTCACTGATGATAATCAGACAGTTGAAATTAGTTTGTTACTCCATGTCAAGATCATTAAATTTGATGGTCAGGAGCGTTATGCTCTTAAGGGTGCAAAGATTGCAATTAAGAAAGCTCTTATTGGACCTGATGGAGAACTTGTAAAAGATAAAGATGGCAACATTAAGTATGAAGATGTTAAAGACATCAATGGTAATGATTGTATTGCTTTATCAGATAGTGATGGTTTTGTAGATTTTACTATTGTTTGGGATAGACACTACAAATACTTTGCTAAGGAAATTGAGGCTCCTAAGGACTATAAACTTAGTGACAAATACTATGAAGTAGTTCCTACTGAAAAGAGAGAGTCTGAAGGTGTTTGCAGAATCGATATTGATATGCCTAACTTCTTCATTCCTCCTAAGACAGGTGACTCAATGAATATTCCTCTTATGATTACTCTTGCAGCACTTTCAGTGCTTGGAATTGCTGGTGTAGCAGTTTATGTTACAAAGAGCAAAAAGGGTAAGAAGAATTCAGAGGAATCTAGTGAACAGTAATATTTACTGATAAGCTAAAATGACCGAGAGGTATAGCTGGATTAGTTTCTGGCTATACCTCTCTTTTTCATATGAAAATGATAGGCTATTTATATATAATAGATGACATCTTTCATATATAATAGTATAATGTAATATTACATTATAACCATATAAAAAAGGAGGGAAATTATGCCTAAAATCGTATTGGGAAAGACGCCTGAGCAGTTAGCTGAGGAAGAAGCTAAGGCTCGTTTAGAAAAAGAAAATGAAATAAGACAGGCTTTTCTTGATAGACAAGAAAAAGTCATTAGAATGCATAAAGCACAGAAAAGAAACAGAATCACTGTAATTGGTGTTTTTGCCATTATTTTGATTGCGTGCATTATTTTTGGTACTTATAATACATTCTTTAAACAATCACTTACACCAGGTGATGTAAGAGGTATTATAAATGCTCAAATCAATTCATTCCCTATGTCTGGTTTGGATAACTATGTTAGAGACAATTGTGAGTCTTTATTTTATCAAAGCTGTGACTATAATATGAATGAATATGACTACGTTGAAATTGATAAGAATTCAGTATATGTCACTAATGTAAGAGACATTACAGATACTCTTGCTGAGGTTTATTTCTCTGCAGACGTATTAATGAAAGAAAAGGATACTGCTGTAGATGATCCTGCTATCATTGACAGATTACACAGAAATGGTTTTGGACAGGCAGATCCTACTTCAACTCCTACACCTGCACCTACAGAAACTTCAGCTACTCCTACAGTTGAGAGTGTAGCTGCTAGTGAACCTGAAACTACAATGGCAGATACTGTTGAAAATATAGAAGAGATGAGTTATACTGGTGGAGATATGAATATTGTTCCTTTAACAATAAATTATGACCCTGAAACACCAGAAACAACTGTTGAAACTCAGCCTACTCAACCTACTGAGACTCAGCCTGTTGAAACACAACCTGAGGAAACTCAACCTACAGAGAATCCTGACAATAAGGAAATTGGTAAGGTTGATATGTCAGGTACAAAGGGTGCTGAGGCAGACGAATATTATATTGTTGGTAATGGTACTATCTATAAGAGAGGTAAAGTTCTCAGAGTTAGATACAACTTCTATTTACCTGTAGAATGGTACTATAAATATGATACAGATGGAAAGACACCTGTAGCTGCTGGATATAGACCTGCAGCAAATATGAATATGTATGTTCTTGAAGACATCAACCAAGTTGATTTTGAAAAGATTACAGTTCACCCTAATTATTCTTTTGAGAATATGAAAGAAATTGATGAAAATACTTCAACTGCTGCTAGAATTAAGGTAGACAATATTCTTAATGCACTTTATGGTGGTAGAGATACTACACAGGATTTCTATAACTATAGAAAGTTCAACACTTATGGTGCTGAATATGTTGGTATGGTTTCTTTCCAAATGTATGAAGCCAAGAATGTTATGGGATATAATTGCTACGTTGTATATAATATAAAAACACAACAAGGCTTTACATATCAAGTAAATTGTTATATGTTGGTAGAACCTGTTGGTTCTGGCCAAGACCAGACTTGGAAAATCACAAAAATAACCTAATTATAATACTTTGAAAGGAGAAATTTATATGGCCCAACCTGGAAAAATCAGACAGCTTCAAGGAGGAGGCTGCAGCTTATGCAGAGCCTCTGATGAAAATGTCGGCAAACGAAGATGCCGTCACATACTTGATGGCGTAACAATGGATGTCAAGAAAGTTAATGGAATGAACTTTGTAGACATTAAAGGTAAGATGAATAATGAAGATGTTAAATTCTCAGCAAAAGCAACTGAGAAAGATGTTAGAAATTACATTACTTCATTATCAAAAGGCTTATCAAAGAAAGAAAAAGCTTCTATCTTAGATGCTATGAGAGAATTCCAATAATGAGGTAGTAAATTATGGACTGGAAAGATAAAGTTAATGGTGTCGGTAGAAGAGTCAAACAAGGCACTGCTAAACTAGCAAATGATGCTAAAGATAAAGTAAAAGCAGGCACCACTGATTTAGTCAAAGACCAGTTTAAATCTGATATAGCTAATAACAAAACTATACAGAATGCCAAGCTTTTTAGAGATGATATGAATAGCATCAGACATGCTAAAGGTATCGGTGGAAAAGCCGGGGCTGTCAAAGATATTGGTAAACGTAAGTTACGAAATGGATGGAATAGAATAAAGAATTCTAATATAGCTGACAAAGTCAGAGAGTTTAAAAAGAAACTTAAAGTAATATTTGAATTCATTAAAAACAATTGGAAGATTATTCTTATTGTTACTCTTATTTTAACATTTGGTACTACAATTGCCACCTTTGTGATTAGTCTCGCGCAAGGTTTTGGTCAATCTCCACATTATTATTGTGATATTGAACCTGATGAAAATTCAGAGGATTCAATTTTTTATCAACAATATTGTGAAAGAATTGTTAATAGTTTTGAATTAGAAAATCTCAATGGACACTATATAGTTCAAGACTCAAGTGGAAGTGCTCCTGAATTACAAAAAGCATGTGCATTAAATAATATGCTTTTAAGATTTTGGTGCATGAATAATGTAAACTGGTATGACTGTATTTGGGACAATACTGGTAATTATCCGTTAGAGTCTCCACTCACTATTAGATATGAAAATGGTGCTAGTAATATTAGAACATTTGTTAGTGGTGGTGAATTAGTAAAAGATTCAAAAAAATCTTATACTTATAATTGTAATGACTATACAGCTAAAGGTCCAGTAGGATCTAGAAACTTTGCAGCATCAAAAGGCTATAGTGGATATAACTATGGTAACTGGGGTTATGTTAGAGATTCAAGTTTAAATTTTGATAATACAGTAGATGCATACAAGAGTAATAAAAGTAGTACTGAATGGGTTTGGGATTTGAGTTCTGTTGTAAAAACAGATGGTTCATATACACCTTATTCATGGTATGTAAATGATGCAAACTTTACTATGTATGTTGAAAGTAGTTATGCCTTTAGAGGCGGTATAGTAACAATCGTTAAAAATACTTATAGTTCTTTAGAAGATAAACAAACATTGATTGACTTCCTTCGTGGTGATAGAGGCTTTAAAAAGCATCCTGAAGGAATTGTAGTATATACTGACAATGCAGCAGTTTTAATTACAGGTTATGATGATTTTGAAGAAACTTTTATTTGTATTGATTCAGCTATGGGTTTAGCTGGAGGTTTTGAAGGGCCAATAAATTCAAAGAACTTCTGCAAATCATATACATCAGATTGGAATCATTGGTTATCTTATCCTGAAGAATATGGTAATCCAATTAAAGGTTATTATTATATAGAACCTTCTTTTGAAAATGAAGGTTCAGCTACTATGGATGGTGCAGATTTCGGTTGGTGCGTTGATGGTGCACCTAATGAAGATGCACAGCTTGTTCTTATTTATGCATTACAGCAATTAGGAAAACCTTATATTATGGGTACAGCTGGTCCTTATTCTTATGATTGTTCTGGACTAACTATGATGGCATATAAACAGATAGGTATAAATCTTGTTCATGGTGCTACTAGTCAACATAGAGATACTCATAATTTATATATATTTAAGGATCAAAAGGAATTATTACCTGGAGATTTGATATTCTTTAGAGATAAAGATGATCACTCAGTTTACCATCACGTTGCTATTTATTTAGGACATGATATGTACATACATGCTAAAGGTAGAAAATGGGGAATTGTAATTAGTAGACTTAGTGATAATCAAGAATATAAAGAATATGGTAGACCTAAGAAATATAAGAATGCATCTGGTGGCTAATGAGGTAAGTAAATTATGCAAAAGAAACATATAATTGCTTTTGTAGTCATATTTGCGATATTTTTTGTTGTGCTGGCATTGGTTCTACGTAGTAATAATGCTCATGTAGAACCTGAGCCCAGTGATGTTTATCATAATTATGCTACAAATGAAACATTTACAACAACAGAATCAACGAATGAGACATATGAAATTGCTAGTAAAGATTATTCCTATGAGCATATAGGTAATCTTACTAATGAACAAAATGCAGTAAAGCTTCATATGAATAATTTGATTTATTATGATTTTGTTGACAAATATTATCCTGGATATACAGTAAAATCAATGAATGTATTAGACTCATCTGATAAGGAAACAGTATTTGTAGAAGTTACAATGACTGATCCTGATGGAATTGAAGTTAAAGATACTGCAGTTTTACTATATGATCCATATACAACAAATGATTTTATGAGATGTGTATCATTAGAATATTATAGAGAACTATATGCAGAGTAAAAAGGAGAAAGAAAATTATGCAAAAGAAAAATAAACAAATAAAAGCAGCACGCCCCGTTGTGTTGCTTTTAGTGTGCATTTTAATTCTTTCTAGCTTTTCTGTTGCATATGCTACGAGCTTAGGCAAACATAACAGTGCATTTACATTGCTCCATAATAAAATGGATTCATCTCCAGATCAAACTTATCCTTATGATACTGAGAATGTACAAATCACTCAAGTTGGATTTGATGTATTGTATGGTACGAAGCGAGATCTTATAGAATATTTTGGTGAAGTTCCATACAAAAATACTTGGGATGGTGACAAACGAGTAGATGGATGGAATGGTTATTATGCTAAGAAAGGTACTCCTGATATAACCAGTGAGGATTATTGGGGAAAAACCGGAATTACAAAGAATGATAAAGTTTCTGTAGAACAACTTGAAAAGGTAAATACAGAGAATGAAGTTAAATCATTGAGATTACATGCTTTACATATCAGTCCAGTTGCTTTCTGGCACTGGTTAGGAAATGCTTGGTATATAGTAATGTCAACATTCGCTTGGCTTGGATCTAAGATTATTTCATTATTAGTTGCCGCTAAGAATATTGACATGAATGGTATTCTTAAAGCATTTAATCTGCAAAAAGTATCAGAGGCAGTAAATAAATCACTTGTCTTTAATCCAGATGCTGGTGAACATGGACAAATTTCAATACTTGCTGCAGTTTGTATTGTAATGTTTATGCTTTCTATTGCAGGATATGTAGTTCATTTTGTAAGAGCTGGTAAGAAAAAAGTAGATTTAGTAACCGGCATTTTGGTTCCTGCATTTTTAGGTGCTCTCATTACAATGATGGCTTTAACTGGAAAAATAAATACAATTGGTTCTATATTTGCTGATGGTGTCAATAATGTAATGTATGAGATCACTGCTATGACTACAGATACTAGTGGCGGTGATGTATTCATTACTAAGATCACAGACAGTAAAAATACAGGAAAAGTTGTACAGATTCAAGAAATGGGATTGATTAACAAATGTTATATTGACATGCAGATTTGTACACAATTCAAAGCAAGCGGAATTGCTGAACTTAAACTAGATAAATTTGGTACAGCTGCTTCAAGTAATATTGGTACTTTAGAAGGTGTATCAAGTGCAACTGATTTTAATTCAGAATTTGGTAATAATATTGGTTATTATTTCTGGTTTGCAAATTCAAGTGCAGCAGAAAAGACCAAGAGTAATAAAACATATCCAGCAACTAAAGCAATGGTTGCTGAGGATAAGGTAGAGTCATTGATTACTTGGATGCAGAAAACATATAATTCAAGTAGTACAACTCAAGCTCAGAAAAATAAAATATTAAATTCATTAGAAGGTCTTGCTGCTCCTGACTCTGGTGCAGGTGGTGCAAGAATGTTCTTATTTACTATAGTAATGATAATCCTAGCATTATGTCTATGGAGATATGTACGAGACATATTGCTAGCAAAGATACAATTACTTGTAGGATTAGTAGGTATGGCTGTTGCTGGACCAATGTTAATTACTGGTAATAAGAAAATGATAAATACTGGTAAGGATATATTGGCAATAGTCTTACTTAGTTTTATAGAAATAACAATTCACTCAGTAATGTTTGATGTTATTATTTATGCAACATCAGTTATCATTGGACCTACTTGGGAACAATTATTTGTAACTATTGCATTATTGTTATTGTTATTTAAGTTTAATAAGAAACTTAATGAGAAGATTCATGAGCTTTGTCATAGAATTGAAAATTCAGTAATGTCAAATGGATCTCCTATTAAGACATTTAGAAACAAGTTAACATCTGCTGTTAGAGATACTCCTCATAAGTGGGCTGTTGCAGCTGCAAATGCTTATGATAAGACCTCAACTGTTGATGAAAATGGTATTGCTCGTTCTAATGCCGGTGACATTAAATCTAGAATGCTTAGAGGTTTGGCTAACACAACAGCTAAGTCTGATCAGACAGAATCTATGCTTAAGATCAATAGTGATTATAATAAAGCTAGAAAAGAATCTGGTAAGGCTTATGAAGCAGAAAGAGCTAAATTTGCAGCTGATAAGGTTGCAAATATTGAGAATGGTATCAATGAAGATGCTACAAAGAGATTTAAGGAACTTGAAACTCTTAGAATTCATGAAATCAATAAAGCTATGGAAGATACAAGCTCAATGACTGAAGAAGAAAAGAGATTAGCAAAGAGAAGAGAGCATATTGGCATGAAGATGAATGAAGCCAAGAATGAAAGAGATACTCTCATGAAGTCTAGTAAATCTCTTGAAGATAAAGTTGCTAAGGGTGAACAATTATCTGAGGATGAAACAGTTAGACTTACTGACTACAGAGATCAGATTAATGCTATCAATGAGAATATTGAAAAGTTGGCTGATGCTGATGCAGAAGCTAGTGTTGAACTTAGAGCATCTATTACTTCTAGAGTTCAGGTAGATTTCAATAATAAGAATCTCACTGAGAGTGAAAGAAAGGCTCTTGAGCAAACTAAGGGTAACTTAGAGAATGCTATTAAGTTAGATACTCAGCAGTCTACTAAGTATAAAGATAAGTTAAAGGATGCTCTTACTGAGCAGCAGGCATTAGCTAATGAACAGATGGATACTCTTGTTGAACCTGAGAAGATCGGTGGACACAAGACTGTTAATGTTCAAGCTATAAGTACTGCTAACGTAACAGCTCTTAAACTTGCTGAATTAGAGAGAGGTTTGATAGTTGATAGTACAGAAGAAGCTGAAAGATTAACTGCAGACGTCACAGAATTCACAAGAAGAGAACTTGAATTCAATATTGCTAAGAATGAAAAGAAGCAGGAATTCAAGGAAACTGCTCAAGACATTAAGAACATGCCTAAGGATCTCAGACAAAAAGCAATTGATGGTACTAAGAATAATAATAAAGTTACTCAAATTGCAACTAAAGCAGGTACTAATGAAATTGTTAGACATACTCAAGGTGCTGCAAATGTTGCATCTGGTGCAGTTAATGCTGCAGGTACAGTCGTTGCTGCTAAGAATGAGGCCGGTAAGGTAATAGAAAACAGATTCTTTGGTGATGATATTTCTAAACAAGCTAAAGAACATCGTGATTCTGCACTTGATGGAATCCTTGCTGCTAAACAAGCTGGAGTAGCTTCTGGTCAGATTAAGGGTGAAGTCACTGTTTCTTCTTATGCTCAAAGAACAGAAGCTAAAAAGGCTGAAAAGAAAGAGCAAAGAGAAACAAAACGTGAAGAGAGACGTGAAAAAGCAGAAGAAAGAAGATCTGAAAGATCTTTTGATAGAGATGACAGACGTGAAGCTAGAGAAGAAAAGAAACGTGAACGACAAGAAGAAAAAGAGCGTAAACGTGAAGAAAGACAAATGGATAGAGATGAATGGACAAGCTCACGTAGAGAGCATAAAGAAGAGCCATCTGCACAAGATTACTCCTCAATGGCATCTCAATTTGAACAAAAAGCGGCTCAAACAGCCACATCAACACCTGAGCCACAGGCAAGTCCTGAAAGAGAAGTTTCCTTCCAAGACTTATTAGGTCAGGATCAAGGAATACCAGGTAGTGATGAATAATTTTTGTTAATGAAAGGAATTTAAGATAATGAAAATGGTGAAAGGATTTATGGGCAGAACGCATGCATTGCTGTCAATAATGTTATTTTGTCTTTGCATGCTCATACCTATAGATTTTTTCCAAACAACTATAGGAATGATGAAAAATGAAGTTCCATTTTTTATAGTTGGTCTTATTGTATTGATTGGTGGTGCTTTGTTACCAGATTTAGATAATGGACAAAGTTCGGCAGGTGCTACTCTTGGACCTCTTGGTAGCATCTGCACCACTTTTATGCAATCTATAAGTTCAATATTTTGGACTATGCTACATGGTAAAGGAGATAAGATGCCTCCTAGTCAACATAGGTATTTTTGGCACACATTGATTTGTAGTGCTGGCATCTTTTGTCTCTTTTATTTTGGAATGCCTGCTAGTGATAATACTTTGATTACAAGTATTCAAAAATCAGAAGATATTACAACATGGTTACAATATAATGCAATATTGATACTTTTTATTATTTTAATTTTCATGGCAATTTTGGTTGGAAGTAATATGCTAATTTCTAAATTAGTAACACTATTCAAAAGTTCAAAATTAAAATTCTTAAATTATATTTTACCTGTTGCGGCTTGTATTTATATATTCTTTATAGATATAAGTCACCTAAAGATTTTAGGAATGTGTATAGGAATGGGTTATTTCTTCCATTGTTTAGAAGACTGCTTTGCAGATTCTGGTGTGCCGTTCTTATGGCCTATACCAATAAAAAATCAAATGTGGAAGAGAATAAGACTTACTCCAATAACAATTCAAACTGGCGGATTAGCTAATACTATTTTGGACATAATTATCCTGGTAATAGATATTGGACTAATCGTTCTACTAGTATCAGGAGGAAAATTATGAAAATCAATCTTAATGTAAAGGACTCAGGTAAGCCAAAAGCTGACGAGTCAGAGGCTAAACTTCAAGAAATAGAAAACAATACAAAAGAAGTTTCAGCTGAAGATAAAACAGATAGTATTGTTGATGAAAAACCAAAAGATAAAGAAATGCATAGACCAGGAAATCTGGTAAATAAACAAGATATTGATAAAGAATTAGAAAGCAATAATAATAAAGAGGATAAAAAAGAAGACAAGAAATCAGGAAAGAAAGTGCCTGAAAATGCTTTCTTGGATAAATTATTTGGTTATGATAAAAAACAACCTAAGAAAGAAGAATATCCTAAAAATGAAAATAGCTTACTAAATAAAGATTCTAAAGAGATTAAGAAAGAAAGAGAATTGTCTAAGAAAGAAGCTAAACAAGAAGCAAAACAAGCAAAGAAAGAATCTAAATTAGAATCTAAACTCAAAGAAGCAAAAGAAGAGAAAGAACTAATTAAATCTAAACATAAGATAATGGAATGGAATTATGCTGGAGATGCTGACATTATTATTGGTGATGTCCATATCAGTAAAGTGCCTAAGGTATTGTTAATCACTATTATAGCCCTCCTGGTTATTCTAGGTGGCCTTGGTGTTTATTTTAGGTCATTTGTTTATGATTTTATAGCAAATCCACAAATCATTCTGAAGGAACCAGAGGTCACTCTGGAGGTATACAGTGACTTTGAACCACGTGATCATGTCATTACCTCTTCAGGCAGACGAACATTTGCCTGTGCAGCTGATCTTGATCCAAATGATCCTACGTTTAGATATGCTTATAGTTACTTAAATACAGTTGATACAAATACTGTTGGTGATTATATAGTAACGTATGGTAGTACAAACTTAATAAATAGAAATACAGTTGATTTAGTAGTACATGTGGTAGATACAACTCCACCTGAGTTGATATTTGTTACAGATGAAAATGCACCTTATAAGGTTAATTATGATGCTAGTAATGATACCTACGTAAGAACTATTGTTAAATTTGATCCTGAATGGAAGACATTTAATCCTCAGAATTATATTGATTCTTTAAAGGATAATTATTCAGATCCTGATGATATTAAGGTAGATTATCCTACAAATGAGGTACTTCCTGGTCAGGTTAATAAGATTCCTTATATGGTAACTGATAAGGCTGGAAATAAGTCATCACAAGAGTTGACAGTTATTGTTAATACTCCAACTCCGACTCCTACTCCAACCCCTACACCTACTCCTACACCAACTCCAACTCCTACTCCTAAACCATCTTCTGGCGGAGGCGGAGGCGGTTCGCACGGCGGTGGTGGATCCTCTGGAGGCGGCGGAGGTGGCGGAAGCTCCTCTAGCGGCGGAGGTGGCGGTTCATCTGGTGGAGGTGGCGGTGGTTCATCTTCATCACATAAGACACCTACTTTAAGTGTAAGTTCAATCACTTGTTCAGACAGAGCAGACTTCATGTCACAAATTGGTTCTGTTTATGTAAAGAATGGTGATGGTAATTATTATGCAGACTTTGGTAATGTAAACTTCACAGAGCCTGGTACATATACAATGTACTTTATTGGTCCTAGTGGAGATAAGTTGCCTCTGAAGGTTATTGTAACAGGATAAAATGGAGGGACAATTATGAAAATACTAGACTTTGAGTTAAAAGGTAATGTCATTAAGTTTTATCTTGGCAATTGTAATGATTGGTGGGGTGACGACTGGGATGACAGACCTTATGAGCATAATGCAGGAAAAGTTTATGATCAGTATGTAGAAAATACTATACAAATAGCTATTCCAATGGAATATGACGTTATAGAGCCAGCCTCAGACTGGTCCTATAACGGAAATTCCCCATTCAGTAAAGAAGATATGCAAAAGAGAAATTGTCCATGCTTAATAATTGCAGAAACAAATTTCTTTAACCAGTATTCTAGATTGTTATCAAAAAAAGATGCAATCAAAATTTTCTTTGGAGATAATGAAGATTTAACTCTAAAGAAATTAAAGAAAATAAAAGCAGTACAGTTAGGAGAACAAGAATGACATTGAGAGAAGAGAAAGAAAGTCTTTTTGATGAAAACTTTAACTGCCTAACTAGAGATACAGATAAGATAATTCATTTCTGTAACAGGCTAAAACAAATTACTGGAATTCATACATGTAATCATTTAGGCATGATGTATGAATATTTGCCTATTGTATATCGTAGTGCTTTGCTGGAAGAAGACTAAAAATACAGGAGAGTAATCTATGAAGGTTACTCTCTTTTTTATAATAAAGAAAGGACATTAATATGAAAAAGAAAGTTACTAATACTCATAATAAAACTAGAGCTGAATTTGAGTATAAAGGTGATGCTCATATTGCCCCTTTAGGATATACTGAAGAAGATGAAGTTGTCACTTTTGATTTAATTAATGATAAAAATATTTTAATATGTGCACCAACAGGATTCGGTGGTGGTGTAATGTTTGGAAATCTTATTGAATATTTTAGTAGAGGGCGTCTTATCAATCCAGATGACAATGGTCTTATGAAAATAAAACTTTTTGGAATAGATTTTCAAGACGTAGAAATGTCTATATATTCTCCAATATTTGTTGATATTTTGACTAAGATAAATTACTTAAATAAGTTTCTTGAAGAAATAAGATTTTTAGCTAATAAATCAACAGAACTTGATTCTTTAGACATGTATATTGTAATTTTTATAAATAACATAGATCAGATCCCTTATAATCAATACACGGAGTTCTGGGATGATTTATTTAATTTAATAGATGATCTAGAGGGTAATGTTTCAATAGTTGCTAGAACAGCAACTGTTTATGGTGAAAATTATTGTGAAAATGTTATACCTCCTAGATTATTTTGTCATTCATTACATACTGTTCTTGACCCTAATGACTATGATGCAAGAGAAGTATTATTAGGCGGTTTTTATCCTGAAATTGATGTACCTGAAGGAACTAAAGGAACTGCTCTTATAAGAAAAATGGATGATGAAGGAAAAGATGAAATAGTTAAATATCAAATATTTTATCCAAACATGGAATTTGAAAAAATGCTAGTTAGGGAGTAACATTATGACAAAACAAGAAATTTTAGCTGGGCTGGAACAGCTTTATAATAAAAAGATGTTAAAAAAGAAAGTAATAGGTGGAGTAAAATTCGATGCTGCTGAACTTAAAGCTGTAGAGGATGCTTATGCAATTTTAAGTACAGTACCGGATAAATATTTTGATGCTTATAATGATAGAGATAGAAAGGTATAAATTATGAAAAATAAATTAGTATGTTTAGCCTTATGTGCATGTTCTATACTTGCTCTTTGTTCATGTACAAATAGAAATGTAGAAAAAGATTCATATAATATAGATGGTACCTGGATTGCTGAAAAAGAATTTGATGGTGAGACTTATAACGAAGAGTGGAGTTTTGATTATGACAATGTAAACTTTACTCATTCTACTAGAAGAGGTCAAGGTTATAATTCTGAAGACAAGTTCAATTTTGAGACTAGACTTGAAGACGGAAAGCATATCATCAAGATAGATTATGACAGATTAGATGCTTTTGTTGAATGGGAATATAAAGTAGAAGATAATACTCTTTACTTAATGAAAGACGGACAAGTACATTATACATTAGAAAAAGAAGGTGTATAATATGAGAATAGTCACAACTCATAAAGTAAAGTGGGAACAACCTAATAAAGGTAATGACCCTAATGTTATATATCCATCATATCCTACTTATGACAAAAGTGTAAAAGATCTTATGCATGAATTATATGAAGATAATTTGTTAGATTATAATTTTGTAGAAAACTATGAATTGATTAAAGATAAGGATATTAATACTTTAACAAAAGAAGAAATATTGACTTATCTTACGTATATTCAGCAAAATGAAAAATTCTGCGATGGATTTTGGGAAAAATATATAGAAGATGGTACATTAGAAAAATTGACCGTTAGATATAATATTTTAGATGATAAACAAATATTTGAATGTCCTAATTGTAAGTCAAAGAAAGCTTATGATAAATCAGATAAAAAAATTCAGTGTGATAAATGCGGACACAAATATAAAATATAAAAAGAGGTATGTAAATTATGAAAAAGCTAGTTAGTGTTTTACTTTTGGGAACTATGTTGTCACTTTGTGCATGTAGTAAACAACTCCCACCTGAAACTCTACCCTCTACATCAGCAACCACAACAACTGTAGAGGAAACGACCACAGAAACCACAGTGGTTACTTATAATATTTGTGGTACTTGGGCAAATGATTATAATGTATTTGTCTTTAATCAAGATGGTTCTGGATTATGCAATGATTTAGTTTTTAAGTATATTGTAGATCCAAATGACCATATTATTACGTTTACTTTTGATGAAGGTACTGAAGATGAATTTGTATGGTTTAGAACATATAAAGTAGTCAATGATCAGTTGATATTGTCAGATAGTTATGGTGTAGAAGAAGTGTTTACAAAAGCAACTGAAGAAAATGCACCTGTTGATTCACCAGATAATGCTGAAGGAGAATAAATTATGTTAATGTTTCATATTAGAGTAAAAACAGGTGATAAAGATATTGTTCATCTATACCATTTTGCTTATAAAGATCAAAATGTAGCTGAGGAAACTCAAGCTGTTGAATGGGATAAAGCTGTCAAGGAATTAAATCATATCTACCAAGATTATGGTAGATTTGCAACTAGAACTGGTGTTTATAGATTCTTTGATAAGCATGGATTTGAAATGACTATACCATAATAATGAAAGGACGTGTAAAAATAATGGGTAAAAAATTAGATAAAAAAGAACGTAAAGAAATAGAAAAATTTAAAAAGATTTCAAACAAGTTGCCTAAACAAGCTATTCTTCAATCTAGAGATGAAGAGCTTTGGAATTTTATACCTCTTGGAATAACTCTTGATAGTAGAGGTAAAGAAACTACTATTGGTTGGTATCTTAATGAGGAAGAAAAATTGGAAACGGCTTATGACACGTTGCCTAGTACTTCATTACTTATTGCTGGTTCAACTGGTTCAGGAAAAACTGTAATTGAGTTAGGTATCATAAATCATGTTAAAAAATACAGAGATAAATTTCAGCTAGTTGGTTCTGATTGTAAAAGAGTTGAATTTAATAGATTTAAGAATGACTTTAATGGTCTTGCTTTAGATATTGCCACCACAGCTAGTGCAGTAACTGCTGTTAGAGATGTCATGATGAAGCGTTTTAATATCTTGTGCAATCTTAGTACTAATAATGTTTGGAAAGTAGAAGATAAACAGCCTCAGGTTCCTTATTATGATGTAAAGCCTATCGGAAAGACTTTACAATTCGATCATATACTTACATTTGAGGTTGATCTTGATCCTAATGATAGACATTATGCACAATTGAGTGCACAATATCCTGATGGAAAACAGCCTATCATTGGTTCAATTGATTCAGTATATAACAGACTTAAGTCTGGTGCTTATGATAAAATTTATATTGATGGAAAAGCAGTTACTATAGAAAATATTAAGGAAACTTCTGGAATTTATAAACCCACAGCAATTATGCTTATGATCGATGAATTGGCAGAAGTAATGAGTTCAGAAGATTACAAATCAGTTGATGCTGTTAAGACAGCATTAGGTTCTATTTCTAGATTAGGTAGACCTGTTGGTGTTTTTATGGTTCTTGGATGTCAAAGAGCCTCAGGTTCAGTTATTTCTACTGATCTTAAAAATAACATTAATATGTCAATACTTTTAGGTAATTTTGATGATGCAGCTTCTTGTTTAATGTTTGAAAAGGATATTTCAAATTATTGTAGACCTGACATTAAAGGAAGAGGCTTTATTGGTTCAGGAAATGAAATTCTTGAAACACAGATGTTTATTGGTAAAGTAGATTATTTTATCTAAACTAAATTATTCTCCGCATGTCGGAGGTTATTCTTACATCAATTCAGGCATAGATCCATGTGATGTATTTTTCCTAATTTGGAAGTTTTTCTATCGCTAAGCCTTTATAAGTAGGACAAGCAATAGTTCTCCATCATTGGAGGTTAATAAATTATAAAAGGAGATAAAATATGAATAAAAAAATTTTAACAATTTTGATAGGTATGGGACTTATTGTTTCTTTAAGTGGTTGTGGTCAGCCTGAGCCTAATAGACAAATTATAGAACCAATAGAAGTAGAAACAACTGTTGAAATTCCTACTACAACCACTACTGTGGAGTCAGCAACAGAAGAGACAACAGAAATGACAACAACAGAATCAAGAATTAGTAAGTATGATATTAGACCTATTACTCCTATTGAACAGAGTAAAAACACAATAAACTTACAAGTAACTCCTGATGATGAATCTGAACTAACTGCTGGACCTAAAGTATATAGATATGTCTATGCAGATGTCTATGTTGGCTATTCTGGTTCAAAGAATCTTGCTGAAGGTGGATTTTTAGTTGAGGGTGTAAGATGTATTTTATCTAGAGAACCTCAAGAAGAAGATGGTCTTTATGCTTGGTTAATTGATGATAATAGTGGTGTAACAGAAGCAATAAATAAATTCTGTGCTGAAAAACACATCAGTAAAATAGATTTAGGTGGAATTGAAACAGCTGTCATTCAGAGAATCTATAATGAATTTGAATCCTCATACAGATATGAAGATTGGTATACAATAAACTATCATAAATTAGATGGAGATGAATATACTGAAGAGTGTTAATATGGCTACAAAACTTGGTTACCAAGATTTTAAAATAACTACTTTGTAAAGGAGAGCAATTATGAACAAGACAATAATATGCCCTAAATGTGGAAAAGAAACAACACTTAACACAGACAGAATTACAAAAGGAATAAGTTTTGAGCTATATTGCTCTTGTGGAGAAAAAGCACTATTTAAGATTCCTGTATATACACAGGAAATGATATTTGAAAGGTTACATAGTTTTAATTAAGGAGATGAGAAAAAGGAGAACATACTATGAACAAAGAATTTTGGACGGAAGTTGTAGACTATTTTGAAATAATATTTGAAAAGCCTTATTCAGCGCAAGATAAGTATAATGATGTAGAATTATATTATAAGGCTTGGGAATTATCTACTATTAAAGGTGAATTAGATGAAACTATAAAAGACGTCATGAATTCATTATCTGAGATTGCTCTGTCAGGTGATGATGATGCTTATCTTAAATATAAAAAAATTTTAACTGAATGTGAAAAACGAAATATTTACTTATAATTATTATTTGATTATAATATAAAAAGGAAGGAACTTATATGGAAGTTATTTTGACTATGTTTTTACTTCTTTTATTAGGTGCTGTATTTGTTATGAGTATAGTATCTAGTATTATTGGATTATGTAATAAATACATAGCCACAAAGAAGAAAATGCTTATTATATCAATTGTTAGTAACTCAGTATTAATATTATTTGATACTCTTACTTTGCTAATAACTTTATCAGAACAAAATATAGCATTAGCAGAATTAATGATTCTTCTGCCATTTTTCTTTACAAGAACTGGATTGTTTACAGGTCAGCTTATTAACTATTTAGTTATTAGAAAGAAACAGCCTTATATTACTCCAATTCCAACTACTCCTAAAAGATTAAATCTTTATATAATATTCTTAATTCTTAGTATTGTTTCTGAAGTTGGTACTACTGGATGTATTCTTATATTATTTTTCTTTATATTTACTGCAATGTTTGGAGCATGGGGAAGTGATTTAGAAGAATATTTAGCCACATTTGGAATAGCAAGTATATTTTGTTTTATTTCAATGATAGTTAGTATTATTTTATTTATAGTATTTAAGAAGAAAGAAAATAGACGTAGATTAGGAGCATAAAATGTTAAAAGTAGAAAGATATAAACTTCCTGAATGGGAACCACTAGATCCAAAACAAGCAGCAGAAATAAGAGATGCATTTATGGCAGATGAAGAAGCTCTTAAAAAAGATCTTGAAGAAGCTGCTAGATTACAAAGATTAAGTGAATGGTATACTATGACACATTATTGACAAAATTGGAGGATTTTATGTCAAATAAATATGATGAGTTAAAATATATTGCACAATTCTTTCCACTTATTGATGCAAATCCAGAGAAATCAAATCAGATAACACAATATTATCCTAAGGAACCATTAGAATTTAAAGGACCTTATGTATTATTAAAATATGAAAATGGACTAAACATAGTAGTTAATTCATTTGATTATGATGAATTAATGAATATAAAGCATCCTGTGGATGTATTAAATGCTATAGATAATTTTTATCTATTTAAGGAGTAAACATGACAGTTGCAGGTAAATTACTAAAAGAAATTGAAAAGGTAACAAAAACAAAACAGGCTACTTATACTATTAAAGGAGTCTCTGACTTAACTGAAGATGACATTGAAAGACTTAAGTGTTATGCTAGCACTTATGAGAAGACAGATGGTATATGGTCTGGATTCCTACCTCCTAATGAAAGAGTAGCTGAGGTTTTAAGAATTTATAGATTATTATGGTGACAACTATAGAATTTAATAAAGATGATGAAAAAATGCTTCTGAAATACATGGTTATTCTTAAACAGTACTGTGACAATCATGAATGTAAAAACTGTATTTTATATGTAGATGGTGAATGTGATTTAGGTAATAGAATACCAACATTGCACAGTGAAGATTCTGATACGCCAGATGATAAATTTTTTAAAAAGATAATAAATATATTTAATGAATATTGTTATGGTAGAAATTGTAGTAATTGTATTTTTGACAATACTGTTAATAATAAACTACCTGATGGATATGAAGATGACTGTATTTTAGGAATGGAACCTAAAGAATGGAATTTAGACGAATTATTAGGTGATGACTAATGGAATTTGATGAAAATGATAAAAAGATGTTTAGAAAATATCTATCAATCATAAAAGAATATTGCAGTGAACATGAATGCAATGAATGTAAGTTTTATGATAAACGTATGTGTTCATTTTGTAAAAATACTGGAATAACTGTTAATACTAATATTGACCAAGAAAAATTACTAAAGCATATTGGTAATATTATAGCTAATTATTGTAGATCAGTAGAATGTAATAACTGTGTATTTAGGTTACCTAATAAATATTGTGGTATTGGAGATATACCAAAACATTGGAATATTAAAAAAATATTTGGAGAATAATACTATGTATGATAAACAAGATGAAGCAATGTTTGCAAAATATTTACTTATGATAAAGAAATATTGTGATAATCATGAGTGTTCTGAATGTGTTATTGGATATAATACTGCAGATGGTGGATGTAAATTAGGAAGTAATCTTGATACCATCTTTATGACTGAAGATAATGATACTTCAGAAGACAAAACTATAAAGAAAATAGCTAACATATTAAGACAATATTGTTATGGAAGATCATGTCGTAATTGTCATCTCTGTGAATTAAATGTTGATGGAAGTCCTTGTTTTTTAAGTGATCCTAGAGACTGGAATACTACAAAATTATTTGGAGACAACTATGAAAAATGAACATAAAATGTTAATAAGGTATGCCTGTATTTTATATACATATTGTACTGAGCAAAGTGATTGTAATTCTTGTATATTTAATGATTATAATGATTGTTTGTTAACTCATCCAAAACAAATAGAAATAAAAGAAACATTTAATGATGAGGAAAAGAATTTAGCAAGATTTGCTAATATATTTAATAAATATTGTGATTATACAGATGATGAAGAATCTTGTATATTTGCAGATGGACAAGTTTGTAAAAATGCAGAATGTCCAATTAGTAAAAGACCTAACCGTTGGGATATTGATAAACTTAAAGCATTGCTTAGAGAGGATAGACAAGATGACTGATGATGAAATGCTAATCAAATATGCTAGAATAATACAGAATTATTGTAAAAGCATAGATGGAGGCAAATGTTCTACCTGTAAATTTAATGCTTATACAACTTATAATAGTTATGGTAGTTGCTGTCAATTTTATGCATTAACTAGAGATACAAATTTTAGAATGTCTTTAGATGAAACAGATACTAATGATGAAAAGATGATGAAAAAGTTTTTCAATGCTTTAAATGAAAACTGTGACAAATATCCAAGATGTGATGGTTGTGTTTTTAATGAAAAATTTGAAAGGTGTCCACTTTGTAGAGAAGTTCCTTCTTTATATGATTTATGAGGTAATTCTATGACAGAAGAAGATAAAATGCTTGTAGAATATGCATTAGCTATTAAACGATATTGTAAAAATATGCCAGGTTTTGATTGTAAAACATGTATATTCAGTAATGATAAGCTTACTAATGGAAACTGTGGTTTAAGAGCATTAAGTGAAAAGATAACAAACTATAAAATTCAGGAAGATGCTATTAGTTCAGAAGATAAAGTAGCAAAAGCTTATTTTTATATACTATATGATCACTGCATGAATATGGTTGATTGTAAAAAGTGTGTATTTTATGGTGGAAAGTGTAAATTACAGTTAATGCCACCAGAAGATTGGAGAAATTTAGGAGAATAAAACGTTCTATAAAAATAATTAAGAGGAATAAGATTATGATAGATGAAGATAAGATGCTCATAAAGTATGCAAATATTATTTCTGAATATTGTAAAAATACTAAATGTGACAAATGTATTATACACAATAAAGTTACTGAAGATACTTATGCTATCAAAACAGGATGTCCTCTTACTATAGTAGG